>TARA_B110000503_G_scaffold124332_1_pt1 | contig 15536 bp, 11 predicted proteins | sample TARA_B110000503 | Tara Oceans TARA_B110000503 (sample SAMEA4397472) | marine metagenome | biome: Polar Biome; feature: [SRF] surface water layer (ENVO:00010504); material: water (ENVO:00002006), including particulate matter (ENVO:01000060) such as... | depth 5 m | reverse complement strand
GTTACCTAGTGTTTAATCACTACTTTACCTTTGGCACGGCCCTTTAATAAGTATTCGAGGGCTTCAATACTTTCGGTAAATGCATAGCTACGATCAATTACTGCATGGATTTTTTGTTGCACATATAGATCTGCCAATTCTGCCAGCTGCGCACCATCAGAGCTCATGAGTATCATTCGATACATAGCCTGTTTTTTTGCTGCAGTTTGGGTTATTTTTCTAGCCTTAAGGCTTAAAATTTTGCGGATGATAAAGTTTAGCCCAAGCTTTCGGGCAAGAATATCGTCTACCTCTCCATTGACCGAAACGACTCTACCACCAGCCTTTATTACTTTAAAGGCGTTTAGTGTGTGCTCTCCACCCATTGTGTCGAACACCACGTCAAAGTTAGACACTTGCTGTAAGTAATCTTCTTTTTTGTAGTCAATTACTTGATCAGCGCCTAGGCTTTTAACGAGTTCTACATTGGCGGTGCTGGTGGTAGTTGCTACAAAGGCACCTAAGCTTTTGGCCAGCTGAATAGCAATAGTGCCTACGCCACCAGACCCAGCGTGGATTAACACCTTTTCACCGGCTTTTAAATTGGCAGTAGTCACAAGGGCTTGCAGGGCAGTGAGCCCAGCTAAAGGTATGCTGGCAGCCTCTTCGTGCGTCATTTTTTCAGGCTTTAAGGCAGTGTGTTGTTCTTCTGAGGCTACAAATTGAGCGATGGTGCCCACTACTTCTTCACCTACTCGAGATAGCACAGCGTCGCCAACTTTGAAGTGGGTAACCGAGCTACCAACCTCCACTACAACACCACTTACATCGCGGCCTATACCTTGTGGAAAAGTGGTTTTAATGAAAGCTTTAAAATCCCCTCTAAGCACTTTGTAGTCAATGGGATTAATGCTGCTGACATGTACTTGAATGAGTAATTGGCTGGGGGAAATTGTTGGTGTTTCGGTGTCTTGAAAGGCGAGGCTGGTACTAATTTCGCCATATTTGGTCATCATTAAAGCTTGCATGTAAACTGTTCCGTGTTGATGTTCGATTAGTGTTTTGTTGCTGATATGTATCATAGTGATTGGTTATATTTCTTGTAGAGGGGTAAAGTGAGAAATATACTTGTCTAAAAGACAATAATTGGTACTATTGATTATGTATCATATAGGACGGATATGGATAAGTTACGCGCATTACACTATTTTTTAAAAGTAGTTGAAACCTCTAATTTTACCCAAGCAGCAAAGGCTTTTGATGTGCCTGTCTCTTCTATGTCGAGGCGTATTAAAGATCTAGAATCAGAGCTTGGGGTTGAATTGTTTAAGCGTTCCACCCGAGTGGTACGCCTCACGGAACAGGGCTCCTTGTACTATGATGAAGTGAAAGGGGCTGTAGCGGCCTTGAGCCACGCTGATGAGCTGGTTAGTCTGCAGACAAAAACACCATCAGGGATTTTGAGAATCACTGCTACACCTGGCTATGGAGAGGCTTGTTTAATGCCTGTGTTGGCCAAATTTAGGCGCCAATACCCAGACATTAGCTTAGATATTCAGTTAACTGATCACGTGTCAGACCTCACTCGTGATCAAATAGATATAGCCATTCGTGTTGGTGTAGAACCTCAAGACAGAGTGGTCTCTCGTAAATTGTCAGGCAATAATTTTGTGCTAGTGGCTTCTCCTGCCTACCTTTATTCTCATGGAGCGCCACTAAACTTAGCGCAGCTTAGTGACCATCGCAGCCTATATTATAGAGGGCCACACGCTGTTTTATATTGGCATGCCAATGTTAATGGTGAATGGCGACAGCTGAATAATAAAGCCAATATCATCAGCGATCATGGCGCAGGTATTGTTAAAGCTGCGGTGGCGGGAGATGGTATTGCTTTGCTACCTGAATGGGGTATTGAAAGAGAGTTGAGTGAGAAAAAATTGCAGGTGATCAACTTAAGTGATACCGAAGTGGTGATTAGTAGAGCCCCTGAAACAGGCATTTACTTACTCTACATTAAACCCAAATATCAGATCCAGAAAGTAAAAGTCGCGGTGGATTTTTTAATTAGAGAGCTACGTACTAGTTAAGAAATTATTAAGAGTAATTTAACCTTTGGCGGTTAAGAGGATTTTTTGATGCAAAAAAACATACTTTTCATCATGTTGGACCAGCTACGGGCAGACGCTTTGTCTTGCTATGGTAACAATTTGGTGGATACCCCAAATATAGACCGCTTGGCTCAAAAGGGTGTGAAATTTAATCGCTGTTATATCCAAGGCACCAGCTGTGGTAATTCTAGAGCCTCCTACTACACGGGCCGACATGTTCGGTCCCATGGTGCCAGTTGGAATGGCTGGGCCACGCGTGCGGATGAACTCACTATGGCAGACCATCTGCTAGCCTGCGGTGTACAAACCTATTTGATGGGCAAAACCCATATGAAACCAGACCTCGCCGGTATGGCGAGACTAGGTATAGAGCCGCAATCTGAATTAGGGCGTTTTATTAGCAACGCAGGGTTTAGTAACGGTGAGCATGATGACGGATTACATACAGTAGGCATTGCTGGTGGTTATGGCGGTGTAGAACCTGCTTATTTCGACTACTTAAGACGCCAAGGTTATGCTGCTTCTAACCCATGGGCACAATGGGCTAACGCCATGGCTGATGAGTCTGGCCTGCTACGTAATGGAATGTTTTTAAAGCACTCCCATTTGCCAACGCGCATAGACAAAGAACACTCTGAAACAGCTTATACCACTGATCGAGCCATTGAGATGATCAAGCAAATGGACGTATCAAGTTGGTGTTTACATGTGTCTTACATTAAGCCTCACTGGCCCTTAGCTGCACCAGCGCCTTATCATCAAATGTACCGCGGTATGGATTTACCTAAAGCCAATAAAAGCCACTCAGAAAAACACAATGCGCATCCTTTGTATCACGCTTTTATGCAGCAACCTCACAGTAAAACCTATGCCCAAGATGACTACAGAAATCATGCGTTACCGACGTATTACGGCTTAGTGAAAGAAATTGACGACAACCTAGGACGATTGTTTGCTAGCTTGGAAGAGCAAGGCCAAAGTGAGCACACGATGATTGTACTAACCTCAGACCATGGGGATTATTTTGGTGATCATTGGTTGGGAGAAAAAGATTTGTTCCATGATCCTGTGACGCGTGTGCCATTAATAATTATGGACCCTACCCGTGCTGCTGATGGAAGTCGTGGCACCCAGTGTGATGAGCTAGCCTGTGCCATAGATCTAGTGCCTACGTTTGTAGAATGGGCCGGTGGTGAGCCTCAGTGGCAGTGGTTAGAAGGGCAGTCTTTATTACCAATATTGCGCCAAACTCAGTCATTAGTATCATCAGATGCGCGGTCTTATGTGATGGCAGAGTGTGATTATTCTGCAATGAATTTTGCTGGGGAGTTAGGCCGTAATAGTTATAATGCCCGTATGACCATGTTGTTTGATGGGCGCTATAAATACATCCATTGTCTTGGATTTAAACCTATGTTGTATGACTTACAAGAAGATCCACAAGAGCTGGTTGATTTTGGCATGGACAAAGATTATGCAGTGGTTCGCAGCCAGTTAACGGAACAAATGATGGATTGGTCGGCTGGGTTAAAGAATAGAGTGACAGGAAGTGAATCTATGGCGCGCCAACGCACAGGAAAATCGGATGAGCAGGGAATTTTGATTGGTTATTGGCAACAAACTGAGGTACCTCCGGCCCTACAATTGGAGCCAGAGGTACAGGCTACTTAAGCGCTTGCACCGCCCACGCGTAAGGCACGCCACGGGCTAAGTGCTCCTACACCAAATACGGTAATAGTGATGCTAAGCCACCAACCTACAAATGGTATTGAGCTTATCAGTTCAGCGCACAGGGCTCCTAGGGTGGCAGTTAGCATAATCATTACTACAGAGCTTGGTAGTTCTCCGCGAGCGGCTAACCAAATTCTAGCGCCAATAAAATAGCTGCCCATCCAGTACCCTACGATGGTAACTGCAACAGTTACGGCGATGAGCAATATAGACACAGGAATACCAACAAAGGTAACTGCCGTCACAATGACGCCGCCACTTAATAAGGCCAAACCGACAAAACCATAACCTAAACTACTCCACACACCACTCCAAGCACGACCATAGGCCTTATGGCTGGCGTTTTTACCAATAATAACGATCATGCTAGTCACTAGAATGGCAACTAACAGGTCGTAAAAAATGCCCATTCCAGTGGAGCCTAAGCTTTGTCCAACAGGCTCAATAAATTCACTGTCGAGCATTTGATTGCTGGAACGGTAAATGATGCGGTCTGGGCTAATTACGCTGGCTGGAATGTCGAAACGGGTACCGTGTTCCCCGTAGAGTATTAGATCACCATTGATCTGTGCGCCAGGTCCAAAGGAAAGGTTGTCGGTAGCAAATGCAGCTGAACCGTTAACGAGGCTGTTAAGGGTAATGCGCTGGCCTGCCAATTGAATGTCGCCAGCAACCAAGCCATCTATTGTTATAGAATCGCCAACACCTCGTAAATCGCCACCAATAGGGCTGCTAACAATGAGGCTTTGGCCGAAAATCAATACGTCTTTGGCAACATCAGCATTGATGGAAACCTGATCACCCGCAGCATAAACGCTACTGCCGACGTTTGCGTTAATGTTCACATCGGCGGCTAGAGCGTGAACACTACCTGACACCGCTTGATTCAGATCAACTGTTCTGGCCATTACAAAAGCGTTATCCACACCTCTGCTATTAATGGATACTTTGTTAGCAGTAGTAAATAAGTCATTACCCAACAAATCTGGACTGCCTTCTGCTATGGCCCAAGGCGACGCGAAGCTGATTAATAGTGCTCCGATGGTAAAGAAGTTGTGTGTTTTAGCCAAAATCATCATATGCTCCGCCTTAATAAGAAGGTTAATAGTAGAGTTAAGGTTTAATCATAGCCCACTATTATGTGATTGCTGGGGGGTTCTTTTAGTTGGCTAGATCTGGGTCAAGCATAGCAAACACTTGTTCTCGTTCGGATAATACTAAAAGTAAGGCTAAGTCACCTTGTTGTAGTTGCTTTAAAACTGCTTGAGCCCCTGCAGCTGGACCATCCGCTACAAGGAGCTGATGCACCAACATGCCTTGTTGTTTGGCTTGTTGGTGGGTGAGTCTGATGGTGTCGCCGAGCTCTCGTCCACGTAAATATTGTGGCAATTCAGCAGCCATTAAAACGTCTGGGCTAAGGGCTAAGGCGCATTTTGTGGCCTCTAAAATATCTTGGTCTGACCGATCTCCAGCATGGCTAATCATTAAAAAACGTCGTTTGGCTGGAATGCCAGCCAAAGCGTCTGTTACTGCAGAAATAGAATGAGGGTTATGGGCAAAGTCTACAAATACACGTGCGCCGTTGAGGGCAAATTCGTTGCAACGCCCGGGGTTGTCTTTGGCGTCATTGTTAAAGCTACATAGGCCCGTTGCAATGGCACTATCGTCGATACCCATGGCTTTGGCTAAGCACAGTGCACCTAAGGAGTTACGAATATTGTAATCGGCTGCACCACCCATGGTTAAAGGGATGTCCTTAACTTTAACGATAGTGTGTGCTCGCTTACCATCAAAATATACAAGGTTATCGCCATCTTGCCATGCGCAAGTGAGGCCATTGTATTTAGCCTCTGCAATGAGATGGTGTTCTGCATCAAGGGAGAACCAGCATTTGGTGACTGGGGTTCGGCTGGCTTCATCCTCTACATAGCTGTCGTCAGCATTAAGTACTAAGATGCCGTTGGAAGCTAAGGTGCGGTGCACGGCAAATTTGGCAACAGCTAGTTCTTCCACGGTGTTAACACCGTATTGGCCCAGGTGGTCTGCAGCCACGTTAGTTACTAAAGCTGCCCTAGCTCTGCGTAAGGGCAGGCCACGGCGCAATATACCACCCCTGGCTACTTCTAAAAAAGCCACATCTAAGCGTTTGTCCCTGAGTAACATACGCGCACCACCGGGGCCGGAATAGTCACCATAATCGAGTATCTCGTCACCCACGCGAACAAATTCAGTAGAGGTAATACCCGCTGTTAGGCCAGCGGCCTTACCAATTGCTGAACATAGACGAGTGCTGGTGGTTTTACCGTTAGTGCCTGTGATTAAAGCGACGGGTACGTCATGTAAGTTGGCCCAGTTTACATCTTCAGCTTGAGGAAGATTAAATACCGACCATGTTTGGGAACCCGTGCCGTGGCCTAAAGATAGCTCGTCATCATCACACAGAACATCAATACCATGGCTGTTAGCAGCGTTAATTAGGGCGATTAATTCGGGGTTCGATTCTCTATACATCACATTTTTAAGGTCGTCAATCATGATGTCAAAGTTGTTGGGTGTGGTGTTTAATAGTTGTGCAGCAGTAAAATGCCAAGCCGTTTGGCAAGCAAACATGGCGGTATAAAGCTGATCCATTGGAGACGACACAGCAAGATTTGCACCGCCATCAAAACGGCGATCAATTATTTTTTCATTCTGCCAACCTATAGCATCAAGCACACGTCTGGCCTGTTGATACCAAATGGGAATCATTTGATCTAGGTATTCACTAGGGCACAAAATATCTAAATTTGCGCCCACATGACTCCATAATAATCCTGGGCCAGTAAGTCTTCGAAAATCGTCAAGGGTTAGGTCTTCACTTGTACTACAGCGAATATCTAGAGCCATTTCAATGGTATCTGCTGCTTCAGCCATAACTTAGTCGCCGTCTTCGTCGTTGTTGCGTGCCAGACGCACGCCGCGCTCATCACGGATAATAGTGTCACCTTCACTGAGTAATTCTTCCATGCCTGTACCTTCATCGATACTTTCATCCATGGAGGGGTGAGTTTCAAGGTCGGATTGTTGTTCATTCTTTAGATAGATGATTTGTTTCCAGCAGCGGGTGATGTTATCGCCAAATACCATCACTAAATCGCCTTCTCTGGCCATATGCAATGCTGTATCTACCGCTTCTTGCTCTGACGCAATAACGCTAATGTTGCATGCGTCTACGCCATGGTTAAGCAGCCCCTGTTGTAACATCATGGGCACTTCATCATGGCCTCGTTTACGACGGTTGTCATCGGCCTTACAAATGTAGTGATCAAAGTGGCCCGCTAAAATTTCTGCAGCTTGGTATATGTCCTGATCGCGGCGGTCTCCAGGTGCAGACATTACGGCAATACGACGTCCTTTCACATCTAAACGAGTCACTAAATCTGCCATAGCGCGGAACGCTGCGGGGTTGTGTGCATAGTCTAAAATGACTTTAAACGGATGTTCGTTAAATACGTTGGTACGGCCTGGGGCTTGGAAGAAGTTGGTATCGAAAGTACGTAGGCCATGACGAATGTTATCTAAGTCAACGTCAAAGCTATAAGCCATTGCTACAGCAAACATAGCATTTTGCACGTTATGCATGGCTTTGCCTTCCATTGTGGCTGGGATCAAGTGTGACCAAAGCACAGGAATATGGGTGCCGTTGTCATAAATTGCAATCATGTCGCCGTTCATGCCCTTTTCTAGTACTAACGCGCGTCCACCCGCACGAATGTGTTCTTTTACTAAGCTGTGGTCTGAATTCATGGTGACATAACAAATACGTTCTGCTCTGGAAAAATCAGCCATCCGTAAACAGTGGATGTCATCGGCGTTGAGCACAGCGGTGCCAGTGGCAGATTCCACCACTACACGTTTTACAACAGCTAGCTGCTCTACGGTGTCGATACCACCTAAACCTAAGTGGTCTGCAGTAACGTTAAGGCAGGCAGCTACATCGGAGTTTTGGTAACCCAGACCACTGCGTAATAGTCCACCACGAGCGGTTTCCATTACCGCAAAGTCTACTGTAGGGTCACGCAATACAATTTGTGCAGAGGTTGGCCCCGTCATATCACCTTTAACACTTAACTTACCATCTACATATACGCCATCTGTAGAAGTCATTCCCACCGTGTGGCCACAGGCTTTCATAATGTGGCCAAGCATACGTGAGGTGGTAGTTTTACCGTTGGTGCCAGTGATGGCAGCAATGGGTATCTGAGTTAATGCACTAGGTGGGAATAACATGTCAATCACCTTACCAGCCACATCTCTAGGGGTTCCTTCGCTTGGTGCCACGTGCATACGGAAGCCTGGTGCAGCGTTAACTTCTACAATGGCGCCGCCAATTTCTTTGTAGGAGCGGCTAATATCATCTGTAAGAAAATCTACACCGCCTACATCAAGGCCTACAGCCATAATGGCCCTCACTGCCATATCGCGGTTATCTGGGTGCACTACGTCGGTTAAATCGATAGCGGTGCCGCCGGTAGATAGGTTGGCAGTGTCGCGTAAATAAAAGAGTTCATCCTTGGGTAAAACGGTATCTTTGGTAACGTTACCTTCTTCCATTAGGCGAGTGGCTTGTTTGTCTAGCGTTAGCTGGGTTAGTACTTTTTCATGGCCAACACCACGACGGGGATCGCTGTTTATAATCTCAATAAGTTGTTCAATAGAGAGTTTGCCATCACCCACCACATGGCCAGGTACGCGTTTTGCCACGGCAACTAGCTCGTTATTTACAACTAACATACGGTGGTCAAATCCGGTGATAAAGCTTTCTACCAATACTGCACGGCTGGTGCCTTGCTCTTTAGCAAAATCGAATGCAGTAGCCACTTGTTCATCTGTGGTTAGGTTTATTGATACACCGCGGCCATGATTGGCATTAAGTGGTTTAAGTACTACCGGATAACCCACAGACTTAGCCGCACGAATAGCTGCTTGGGCACTGTAAATCATGCGTTGCTGAGGTACGGGCAAACCAAGTTTGTGTAATAAGTTATGGGTATCTTCTTTGTCGCAAGATATCTCTACGGCAATGTGTTTGGTTTGGCTAGTAATAGTGGCTTGTATGCGTTGTTGATACTTACCTTGGCCAAATTGCACCAAACTATGATCATTAAGACGTATCCAAGGGATATTGCGGTCTTCAGCAGCTTTAACTAGTGAACCGGTGCTAGGGCCAAAGTTACGTTTTTGAGCACTTAAGATAAACTCGTTAACTTCATCTTTCCATTCAAATTCGGCATCAAAGCGATAGTCAGTTTGCTCTTGCAGCTCTTTAGGCAAAAGGTGCATTAATAAACGTAATGCCAGCTGGCCAGCATCAAGGCCAACGTTGCGCTGTTTGTAAGCATACACCATATTGTATTGGCCTGGGGAGCCAGTAGATCGGGTACGACCAAAGCTTACTTCTGACCCAGCCATAGATTGAATTTCTAAAGCGCAGTGCTCCCAAACATGGCCTAACCATGTACCCTCATCTTCTCTTAAACGCCGTAAAAACCCACCACTTTCCCGATATGAACAACCATGCTCGTCTAGTCCTGGGAGCGATTCAACCAATGCAGCTATAAAACTCTCGCCTATTTTTGCTGAAGGCCACTGCTCAAGCACTCCAAGGTCTATAACGTGTCGAATAACTGGAAAACTGGCCCAAGTATTGGGGCCAACATAGACATTGGTTGAGAGAATCTTCATGTGCAAACTTCCTTTTATTATAAGTCTTTTTATTGCAGTTGTTTGTTTGGGGTCTGGCCTATTTTCGGCTAATGTCTGCAAGGCTACAAAAGCCGTGTTTACCATCACTTGGCGGATAGGCATAACGGTTTTTAAGGTCGTAACGACAGCCCTCGCCAAGTACATCAAGCTTAAGACCTAGCAGGCTTAATGCATCGTTACGGCCTGCTTGCCACATGGATGAATGAGTCATTGATCCAGCGTCTACCACCGTTACAGTGCCACTGCCCACCACCTCTAATACATCGTCAGGGCCAATAAATGCGGCAGTATCTTCATCTATACCCAAACCGATTAAGAACGGATTGTAGGATGAGGCGCTTAACAAACGCCCTAAACGATTACGCTGAGTAAAATGTTGGTCAATAATAACGGCGTTGGTTAAGCCCATGCCTGGTGCAAGGCTAACCCCATTTCCAGATGGTGCAGAATTACCACTGCCACCAGCCACCATGTGCTCAGACATAATAGACGCACCAGCAGAAGTACCTGCTACGGGTATGCCTGCTGCATTACGTCGGCGTATTTTTTGTGCGACTAAAGTACCACCTAAAATGGTGGATAAGCGTAATTGATTGCCACCTGTCATGAAAATGCCTGTAGCACGGTCTAACATTTCGGCATATTCAGGGTTGTCGCAATCTTCACGATTAGTGATGGGTAAGAACTCAACTTTTCCTGCACCTAAGCTGCGGAAAATGTCGTTGTAGTCGGGGCCGGTAGAGTCGAGCTGTGAGGCTGTAGGTACCACCACGATGTCGGCGTTTGTTCCACCGGATAATTCCACAAACTTGGTGTGGATGAGCATTTCTTTTTGACGATCTTCACCGCCACCAATAGGAATAATAAAACCGCGTTGGGTATGGTCTGAAACTGGTGCTGGGCACATAGTTGTAAATTACTTATATTAACTAATGATTGAAAATAACAGCCTTATGATTGTTCATAAGTACCAAAAATTTGAGTTTTTCCATGGCGCTTATGCCAGCGGCCGCGAGCCATAACATCACAAATGTTATAGTCTTTATCTAAAACTACCATATCCGCGTCTTTGCCTTGTTGCAACCTACCTTTGTGGGAAAGTTTTAATAAATCGGCCACATTAGAGGTAAATGGAGCGAGTGCTTCGGTCATAGAAACATGAGGCACTTGAGAAGAATCAGACACTTCGTGGTTTAATATTTCACGTAAAGCTTCGATTAAGGTGGAGGAATGGCCTACACCCATACGAGTTAGCTCTCCTTCTTGGTTAAAGTGAGGTAAGCAGCCGCCACCATCGGAGCTAATGGTTAGCTTGTCGGCAGGGTAGCCCCCATCTCTATAACGTAAAAAAGCCTCGGCAGCAGACCAACCTGGAGCACTATGTCCTTCAGGAAAAGCGGTAACATCCAACCTCACACCTCTAAGAGTTAGCGGTAGAGCTTCATCAAAAAGAGTTTTGTTGCGGTTAATGTGGGTTGGATTAAATACCCGAGCTGGAATTTCTGAGGTGTCTAAGGCTTCTCGTACAAGCTCTAAGCCACGTTTACCATCGCCCATGTGGATGTGCAGAATACCAGCTTTGCCAGTCATCAGGCCTGCAACATGAGCTTCGCTGGCTACTCGTAGAAATTCATCTAAGGTGGGTTGGCTTGAGCGGTGGTCACTGATGGCTAATTCGCCTACACCTATTATAGGGTCTATAAATACGATGTCGCTCCGTGCTGAGCCAGTGAGCGTGGTAAGAGGTAAGTGATAACCTCCCGTGTGGCACCATGCAGACATGCCTTCTTCACGTAAGCCATAGGCTTGAGTAACGATGCTTTGGGTGTTGCGCGTTATGTCATCTGTACCTAAAACACCGACCACACTAGTGACGCCAAATTGGGTGAATTGAGAAAGAAAGACTGGTGGTACACGACTTGCCGGGCCGGTTTCGCCACCCCCTCCGGTAATATGAGCATGGCCATCTATAAAGCCGGGCACTAAAGTGGCGCCTGCTAAGTCGGTCACCTCTACATCTAACGCAGCATCCAACACAGGTATGTGTGGGCCTATGTAAATAATTTTTTCTGCAGCCACTAATACATGACAAATGCCCATAGCTTCGGGGGCAAAAAGGTTGGCGTTGGTGATTAGTTTTAGCATGACTAGACCGAGATTTTAAGTATTGAACAATCGTTCAAATGATGGCCTTAAACCTTAGCATGAACTGTTGTTTTTTATGCAACTTTTGTTGGTGTTTATATAGGTATATTTGGCGCTTAAGTATCCATAGTATAGTTGTCAAAGCTCAAATCGCCACGCCAAGCCCACAATGCTAGTAAGTCTTCATCTTGGGTGTGAGTAGCGTGATCAATACGGTCTAAATGTTCAAAGCTAGAACCAGGTGCCTGTGGCTGGAAACCCGCATTGCCCATTTGCCAAAGTGCAGTACCGCTTACGATGTGGTACAACTCAAGGGCATTGTGGCGATGCTTGGGGTAAAAAGAATGGGCCTGTTGCCAATAAATGCCAAAGCGGAATTGGTCATGAATTAATACGCCTTCGGGCCCCACTAGCTCTATATATGCGCGGTTAATATCTTGGCTGTTGCTGAAGGCTCCACGCTCTACCCACGTTAACCAAGGCATAATAGCTGCCATTGAGGAGCGCAGATTTTCGTCGGTAATCTTATTAAGACTGGAGTCTAACAGCAATGAGTTTGGTGTTTTGTTGCCGCTAATGTTGCTGTGAGCAAAGGGTAGTAAAAGTGGCGCCACCGCGCAACCAATGCCAGTTTCACTTGTGGCGAATCGAGTACAGGCCAATTCAATAAACTGTTGCCAGTAAAGGTTGATATCTAGGTGATTTAGCATAGTCAAAACGCTCCGTTTGGCCTAAATGGGTCATGATTACCTCTCAACTGCTCTGAGATTACCTGATTTTAACTTTTAGCGAAATAATTATTCATGCCACATGATTATAAAACACCGGTGTGGGTGAGATGAGATTTAACTCGGCACAATGCTCAATCAGCGTATAAGGCCAGTGTTGGTAGATAATTGTAATTGCTGTCGCACTAGTTCTATATTTTGGCGGTTGCTGGCTTTTTTTGCGCTCGCGCTTACTGCATAATGATCTATTAACGATTTATAGTATTGTGCGACAGAGGATGGATAAGTGATTGCAAGTGACAAAACATTAGAACAAGAATTTATGCACTGGCAGTGTGTAAGCCGCCTTTTTGCAGCACGTCAAGCGGCTGGATTTCCGTTAGACGAGGCTAAGCCTTTAGTGTGTTACGGAGCAGAAGGCGATACCGGTGTTGAGCTAACTATTTTAATCCTCAAACACCATCTGGATCATTTGATAGCTCAATATAAGCACAACGCTATTAAAGTGATAGATCCCATTGAACGATTTGAATGGGTAGTGAAACAAGTGTCTTCTGATTATTATAAAAAGGCAGATACTTTTCAATCTACCATGACCGCACTTTGCCCATCAGAAGCACCATATGCACAGCGGTTGTTGGCAGAAGGCGAGTGCCGAATGGCATTTCGTGCGCGTGGTGAGGGCTATCTAGTGCCTGCTAAGGTCACTGCGTTAGCGTCAGATGACCTTCGTGCGCAATTTACCCAAGTTCATAATTTCCACTTTAACCACAGGCAACCGCAGCCTAACGTGATTCTAGGCTTTGAACCAGACTGGGAAAACGCGTACAAGATTGCGCCTTAATCCGCACAGGATTAAACCTACACTAAGTAATAAAACGGGCCAGTTTAGGCCTGTATTGTAGGGAGTTGTGCCCTCCATTAAAGTCACCTCGCCGGTAAGCTGTGCCTGTTGGTATAAGGGGGCAGTATGAGTGATTTCTCCAGCGGCGTTGATCAACGCAGAAATCCCACTATTAGTTGCTCGGGCAACTGGTTTGCCGTTTTCTATGGCGCGCATTTGTGCCATTTGTAAGTGCTGCCATGGCGCTAATGATCGCTCGAACCAAGTGTCGTTACTTACAGTAACGATCATTTGAGCCTGCGCTGCTTGCTGGGCCACCAGTTGTGGGTAAGCAATTTCGTAACAAATGTTGCCAGCGATGGCTATGTTGTGGGTTAGTAGGCCTTGCTTATGTAGTGGTAATTTAAAGGCCGACATAGGCAAATTAAAGAAGTCTATTGCTCCTCTGAGCCACGATTCTAGTGGTATATACTCACCAAACGGCACCAAACGCTGTTTATAATACTCTCCATTTTCTGCACCAAAAGCTACTAATCCGTTGTAATAGTTTACTTCTGTTACTGCACTTTCTGGTATTACTGTACCACTTATTATTTGTGTATTTTGTTCTTTAGCGAGAGCCATAAGAGGTTTGAATGCTGGCGCTATATTATCCCAATAGGTAGCAATGGCTGTTTCTGGCCAAATGATTAAGTCGCTTTCTAAATGAAGATAAGACTGTTTAAAGTAATACTTTAATGTGGGGGCTAGGGTTTGTGGAGACCACTTTGTTTCTAAGCTTACGTCAGCTTGTAGTAAGGTGACTGTGATGGGGCCTTGTGAGCTAGGTTGAGTCCAAGAGATAGTGCCTAGGCCTAGCCCCAAAAACCATAACCCTGTGAGCAAGGCCAAGCGTAAAGGTAGTTTAACTTGCGAGCCAAAGGCTAATAAGGCGCTGGCCAATAGCAATAACGTAACACCATGCACTCCTAAAATGGGTGCGTAGCTCTCTATATATGTGCCTAAACCAGCATAACCTAAGTACAGCCATGGAAAGCCTGTAAGTAACCAGCCACGCAGTAAGTCTAGGCTAATCCAAAGGCCTATAAATAATAAAGTAGGGTATTGGTGATGTGGTTTAAAGCGATAAAATAGGCCAGCAAAAAGCGCGTAAAATAGCGCTAAGCCACCACAAAACAAAAATGTGAGAACCGTTGCTAGTAGCCAGTGAGTATTGCCATGGTTAACCATGCTTACAAACACCCAGCTTACACCTACGCCAAAATACCCTAATCCATAGGCAAGGCCGGCACAGGTGGCTTGTTTGGTGTGCTTGCTTTGATTTAAGCTGTACCAAAATAGCACCACGCTTAGCAGTGCTAAAGGCCATAAATTGATGGGTGCAAGGGCTAGTGGGGCCAGAGCGCCGGCAACTATAGCAACTAGACTGGTGACTAAATTAGTTTTTAGGTAATGGCTCATTAGCGTCGGTGCTAATAGGGTTTACTTGCATAAGGCGAATGCGGCGGTTATCTGCAGCCAAAATAAGGAAATTAAGTTCGCCTACTTGAATATGCTCATCTTTGGCCGGCAAGTGCCCAAATTGTTGAGTGATAATACCGCCAATAGTGTCGAATTCTGTTTCGTCGTAATAAGTGCCAAAGTGTTCGTTAAAATCTTCAATGGTGGTAAGGGCTTTAACTAAGAAACCGTTTTCTGCGAAAGGTCGAATATTACCATCGTCTTCTTCGGCATCGGTTTCATCTTCAATTTCGCCAACGATTTGTTCTAATACGTCTTCGATGGTGACAAGGCCAGCAACGCCGCCATACTCATCTAGCACAATGGCCATATGATAACGGTTGGTGCGAAATTCGTTCAGTAAAACAGAAAGACGTTTGCTCTCGGGCACAAAAATAGGCTTACGCAACATGGCATTGAGGTCAAAATTGTCCATTTGCTTAGCAAACGCTAGGGGTAATAAATCTTTGGCTAATAAAATACCTAACACGTCATCTGGAGACTCACCAATAACAGGGAAACGTGAATGTGACGTTTCGGTGATAGTTTGCATGAACTCAGTGGTGGTTTGGTCGGCTTTTACTACGGCCATCTGAGGGCGAGGAACCATAATGTCACGCACTTGCATGTGTGACATTTGTAAGGCGCCTTCGATGGTGTCCAGAACTTCGCGATCGAGTATTTGGTCTTCTTCAGCTTGGCGGATTCGTTCTAGCAGTTCTTCTTTGGTGCTAGGCCTGTCACTGAGGAAAAAAG
>TARA_B110000503_G_scaffold17152_1_pt1 | contig 15572 bp, 17 predicted proteins | sample TARA_B110000503 | Tara Oceans TARA_B110000503 (sample SAMEA4397472) | marine metagenome | biome: Polar Biome; feature: [SRF] surface water layer (ENVO:00010504); material: water (ENVO:00002006), including particulate matter (ENVO:01000060) such as... | depth 5 m | reverse complement strand
TACAATCGCCACATTTCTTAATTTTTCGATCATCTCACTACTCCAAACGGCCTCAATTGAACGTGGCCAAAATACGTATAGGCGTTGCTACACAGCACCGCCAAAAAAATGCAGCGCGAATTATATCAAAAGTACCGCAATAACACAGCAATTAAGATGCAACAAGAGAAACATTTATAAAGTCTTATATTTTGCACTTTATTAGTGCGTTCACACTTTAAATACGACCCTTTTTAGTGCAAACTGTCACTGAGTTAGTCTTTATTTGGAATATTTTCCTTGTTAGAGGAATAATCCCGCACTGAAAACCACCCATATGCGACCAAAACAGCCATAGAGAGTCGTTTTTGACGCCTTGCGTAAAGTTGGCACGAGCGTTGCTATAACTCTTATTAGCAATGACAGCCATTACGCTGCAACCCATACACGTTAACCCACCGGCTCTGGAGCCGGTTTTTATTGGAGAGACTTCATGTCTGCAAACACCCTTAAGATGATCCAAGACAGCGAAGCGCGCTGGGTAGACCTACGGTTCACCGACACCAAAGGTAAAGAGCACCACGTAACGATTCCTGCGCGAGTTGTAGACGAAGACTTTTTCTCTGAAGGCCAAATGTTTGATGGCTCTTCAATTGCTGGCTGGAAAGGCATTAACGATTCAGACATGATTATCATGCCTGACGACAGCTCTGCTGTATTAGACCCATTCACAGACCAAACCACCGTTAACGTCCGCTGTGATGTAATTGAGCCAACCACCATGCAAGGCTACGACCGTGACCCACGTTCGGTTGCTGCTCGCGCTGAAGAATACCTTAAGTCTACAGGCATTGGTGACACCGCATTCTTTGGCCCAGAGCCAGAGTTTTTTGTATTTGATGACGTAAAGTGGAAAGCCGATATGCAAGGCGCCATGTACGAAATCAATTCTGAAGAAGGCGCTTGGCAGTCTAACGCCACTATTGAAGGCGGCAACATGGGTCACCGCCCAGGCGTTAAAGGCGGTTACTTCCCAGTACCTCCAGTTGACTCTGCTCACGACATGCGTGGCGCAATGTGTGACGCAATGGAATCAATGGGAGTAGAGATTGAAGTACACCACCACGAAGTGGCAACGGCTAGCCAAAACGAAATCGGCACTAAGTTCAGCACATTAGTGCGCAAAGCAGACGAAGTGCAAATCCTTAAGTACTGTGTACACAACGTGGCTCACGCTTACGGAAAAACGGCTACCTTTATGCCTAAACCAATCGTTGGCGACAACGGTTCTGGCATGCACGTGCACCAGTCTATTATGAAAGATGGTGTTAACCTTTTTGCTGGTGACGGCTACGGTGGCTTATCAGACATAGCGCTATACTACATTGGAGGTGTAATTAAGCACGCTAAGGCGCTTAACGCCTTCACTAACGCATCAACTAATGCTTACAAGCGCTTAGTACCTGGTTATGAAGCACCTGTTATGTTGGCCTACTCTGCCCGTAACCGCTCTGCATCTATTCGTATTCCATACGTAAGTAACCCACGTGGTCGCCGTGTAGAAGTGCGCTTCCCAGATCCTACCGCTAACCCATACTTGTGCTTCGCAGCATTATTGATGGCCGGCCTTGATGGTATTCAGAACAAAATCCACCCTGGCGATGCAGCCGACAAGGATTTGTATGACCTACCAGCTGAAGAGGCAGCAGCAATTCCAACAGTTGCTAGAAGCCTAGAAGAAGCTCTTGATGCTCTAGAAGTGGACCGTGAGTTCTTAACTCGTGGCGGCGTATTTACCGACGAGATGATCGATGCTTACATCGCACTTAAATACACCGAAGTAGAAGCAGTAAACAGCGTAACTCACCCTGTTGAGTTTGCCCTTTACTACTCTTGCTAAGCGCTTAACTAAAAGCCCTCTTAGGAGGGCTTTTTTAGCACACCCTGCGCACTAATTTGGTGCACAGGCCTGCTCCCATAAATCACCCACATAAACCACCCATACGGAGTGCAATGCCTAATCCACTGCAAGCCAGCCAAGCTCTCACTAGTTTGGTTAACCACTTAACCACCGCAATCGTTTTGGTTAATCCTCGCATGGAAATTGTGGCTCTCAATTTAGCTGCAGAGAATTTATTTCGAGTCAGCCAGCATCAAATGCAACTAGAACCCATCAGCACTTTGCTATTGTTAGATCCGCTTCTTAAGCAGCAATTACAACACAGTTCAAGCCATCAACAATCTTTTACCAGTCGCGACACCCAAATTCAGCAAGCCAATGGACATAGGCTATGGGTAGACTTAACTGTAACCACGGTAGACGAACAAGGCAGCTTAGCCTTAGAGATCCAACCTTTAGAACGCATGAAACGGCTTACACAAGAAGCGCGCATGACTACGCAACAGCAGGCCTCCTCTAACCTTATACGAAACCTTGCTCACGAAATTAAAAACCCACTAGGTGGCATTCGTGGCGCAGCACAATTATTACAAAGAGAGCTCGATCCTTCTTTACACGAGTTCACTGACATCATTATTTCTGAGGCCGATCGCCTAAGAGATCTAGTTGATCGATTACTTGGGCCCCAGCGCCAAACCCAAAAACAAGTTTGCAACATTCACCAGATACTAGACAAGATAGACCAGCTATTGCGTGCTGAGGCCGGTGATCAAGTGCAGCTTATCCGGGATTATGACCCCAGCCTGCCAGAACTATTAATAGATGCCAGCCAAATGACACAGGTGTTCCTCAATGTAGGGCGTAATGCACTGCAAGCATTAATGGAACATAAAATTATTGGCGGCCACATAAGCCTAAAAACCAGAGCCGTAAGACGCTTCACCATAGGCAACACTTGCCATCGCCTAGTGTGCTGTATCAGCATAAGTGACAATGGCCCAGGCATTGCCGCAGACCTAAAAGAAGGCATATTCTTCCCATTGGTCACTCATCGTGCCCAAGGCACTGGACTAGGCTTAAGTATTGCCCAAAGCCTTATACAACAGCATCAAGGCCTGATCGAATGTGACAGCCAGAAAGGCCTCACTTGCTTTAATATTTACCTACCCATGGAGAACCTCCCATGAGCCAAGATGTATGGATAGTAGACGACGACCACGCTATTCGCTGGGTGCTAGAGCGCGCCTTACAACAAGCACAAATTAGCAGCCGCTGCTTTGAAGATGGCCAGCAGTTACTGGATGCGCTTGAGTCTGATGCTCCCAGCCTAATTGTTAGCGATATTCGCATGCCAGGGATCGATGGCCTTAGGTTATTACAACGACTACAGCAACAAATTGCCCATGTGCCCGTTATTATTATGACCGCGCACTCAGATTTAGACAGTGCCGTAGCCTCCTATCAAGGCGGTGCGTTCGATTACCTACCCAAACCGTTCGATATTGATGAAGCCGTAGCGTTAGTGCAACGAGGCTTGCAGCATGCCCAGCAACAAACAGGCACTAGCACCCCAGAACCTGCACCAGCCAGCGCTCAGATTATTGGCGAAGCCCCTGCTATGCAGGAGGTGTTTAGAGCTATTGGCCGCCTATCACAATCTAACATGACTGTGATGATTAACGGTGCTTCTGGCACCGGTAAAGAATTGATTGCCCATGCACTGCATCAGCATAGCCCACGGGCCAAACAACCTTTTATTCCCTTAAACATGGCAGCTATTCAGAAAGACCTTATTGAATCTGAGCTGTTTGGTCATGAAAAAGGTGCCTTTACAGGCGCAGCTAACCAACGCAAAGGCCACTTTGAACAAGCCCACGGCGGTACATTACTGCTGGATGAAATAGGCGACATGCCCCCTGAAGCTCAAACTCGATTATTAAGAGTGCTAGCAGATGGAGAGTTTTATAGAGTGGGTGGCCACAATTTAGTTAAAGTAGATGTGCGTATTATTGCCGCCACACACCAAGATTTAACCAAACGAGTAGAGCAAGGATTATTCCGCGAAGACCTGTTTCACAGGCTTAATGTTATTCGTATAGCACTGCCAAACCTTAATCAGCGTAGCGAAGACATCCCTGCACTAGCAAGACATTTCCTAGTGACCAGTGCCAAAGAGCTTGCAGTAGAAACCAAGCAACTTTCCAGTGCTGCTGCAGAACATTTACAACAGTTAGACTGGCCTGGTAACGTGCGTCAATTAGAAAACGTTTGCCGCTGGTTAAGCGTTATGGGCAGCGGCAGCCAAATCTTGGTGGGCGACCTCCCACCAGAACTACAAGAGAAAGGCGCCAAAACTAACACCGAACAAAGTTGGCAAGATTCATTATCCAAGTGGGCTAAGAAAGAGCTGCAGCTCGGTCAACAACCGTTACTCAACACCGCCCTGCCTGCGTTCGAAAAAGTAATGATAGAAGCGGCACTAAACCACACCCACGGCCGTCGTAGGGAAGCTGCAGAGCTATTAGGCTGGGGCAGAAACACCCTCACTCGTAAAATTAACGAATTAGGACTTTAGGCAGAACCAGCTTAATATTTAAATACTTGTAGGAACAGATAAATACCATGTTACACGTTGTACTTTTTGAACCAGAAATTCCACCTAACACAGGCAATATTATTCGGCTGTGTGCCAATACAGGGTTTCAATTACATTTAATTGAGCCGCTAGGATTTACCCTAGAAGACAAAGCACTAAGGCGAGCTGGGTTGGATTATCACGAGTGGGCGCGCATGCAGGTACACAAAAACTACGACGAATTTCTTGCTAACGTACAGCCAAAAACTATCTATGCTATGACTACAAAGGGCAGTGATTGTTTCAGTAAAGCCCAGTTTGAAAAAGATGACGCACTGTTATTTGGCCCTGAAAGTCGAGGCCTACCCGAAGATATTAGAGCCAGATGCGATGGTAGAATTCGCTTGCCCATGACAGCAGAAAGCCGCAGTTTGAACTTATCAAATTGTGCGGCTATTGTGGTCTACGAAGCATGGCGCCAACTCGGGTATGAAGGGTCTTAGATATCTCGACTAAGCTCAACATGACAAACGATACTGGTGTCATCCTGAGCAAAGCCGAAGGATCTTCTTGTTAGTGCGTTTGCTCTGGATCAGCTTCAACAGATTCAGCTGCAACTTTTGCCGCTTCAGCAGCCTGCTGGGCCATGCTCTGGGCATACAAAGCATCAAAGTTAACCGGTGCAAGCATCAAGGCTGGGAAGCTGCCTTTTTGCACTAAGTTATCAATGACTTCGCGGGCATATGGGAACAGGATGTTTGGGCAGAATGCACCTAATACTTGGCCCATAGACTCTTGAGGTACGTTGGCAATGTGGAACAAACCTGCCTGCTGAACTTCCGTTAAGTAAACTGTCTTTTCTTCCGACATAGCAGTAATAGTTATACGCAACACCACCTCGAAATTATTTTCGTTAAGCTGGCGAGCTTGGCTGTTTAGATCTACACCTATTTCTGGCTTCCACTCGGCTGTGAAAGATTGTGGTGCATTTGGTGATTCAAAAGACAAATCTTTCAAATACACACGCTGAATCATAATTTGTGGCTGTGTGCTGGCTTCTGGAGCTGGGGCTGCACCTTTTTCTTCTTCGCTCATACTTAATTCTCTTTATTATATATTTTATATGGAAGTGCTTCGTTTACGAAGCAGCTAATAAGGTGTCTAATTGTTGCTGACGATCCAACAGGTGCAACTCATCACAACCACCAATGGCATTGCCATTAATAATGATTTGCGGCACGGTACGGCCACCTGTTAGCTGCATCATTTGTTGGCGCATATCACCACGTCCATCAACACTAATTTCTTTATAGGCTACACCTTTGCTGTCGAGCAAGCGTTTAGCTCTAAAACAAAAACCACATAGACTAGAGCTGTACATTACTACCTGCGCTGTCACTTGTGCTGTCATGCCTGGGCCTCGTTATTAGACTGTTATTTACGAACAAGTGGCAAGTTTTGCCCTGTCCATTCTGCCATACCACCAGACATACGCTGAACGTTGGTGTACTCGGCCTTTTTTAAAATATTCGCTGCACCCGAGGCTGTTTGGCCTGTCTTACATATTATAACAATGGGCTTGTTTTTGTATTTTTCAAGCTCTAACATGCGTTTTGTTAGATCGGCAAAAGGAATGTTCTTAGCGCCCATCACACGCCCAGCTTTAAAATCTGCAGGAGTACGAATATCTAGCAACAAGGCATCTTCACCATTTGCCAAAACTGTCGCTTGTTGTGGAGAAACAGACGGGGCAGCTTTGCGGCGTTCTGTGATCAATAACACCGACAATGTCAGCAGTAAGGCCAATACCATTTCCCAGTGACTGATTGCAAATTCGAGGTAACGTTCCATAAGCTTTATTATTCCTAACGATTAAATAGGTTATAGGTCGCCATAAGTGCGACAAGTTCGGCGGCATTATACGCCATAGCATGGATAAATTGGGGACGGACTGCTAAAATATCAAGTGCCATTTGCCAATAATAGACACCATGACCACTTCTAGCCCAAAAGCCCTCATCATTCTTGATGGATGGGGACAAAGCGAATCATCTACTTCCAATGCCATTAAAGAAGCAATCACCCCCACTTGGGATGCTCTGCTGGCAAATCATCGCCACACTTTAGTAGGGACTTCTGGTGCTGATGTTGGCCTACCAGATGGTCAAATGGGTAACTCAGAAGTAGGTCACATGAACATTGGCGCAGGTCGTGTGGTGTATCAAAATTACACTCGCATTGGCAAAGCCATTGAAGACGGCGAATTTCATACCAACCCAGTAATTCTTACAGCCATAGATAAAGCTGTGGCCAACAAAGGCACCGTGCATATTTGTGGCCTACTATCTGATGGTGGCGTACACAGCCACCAAGATCATCTATTTGCCACCTGTCGCTTAGCCCACGACCGTGGCGCTAAAGCTATAGTAGTTCACGCATGGCTAGATGGCCGAGATACCGCACCCAGTTCTGCCCAAGGCTACATACAAGCACTTACGGATGCATTAGAGCCAATTAATGGCCGTATTGGTAGCTTATGTGGGCGTTATTTTGCTATGGATAGAGACCAACGCTGGGATCGTATTGAAAGCGCATACCGCGCCATGCGTTACGGCGAAGCAGAGTATGAATGCTTATCTGCTTTTAATGCATTACAAGAAGCCTATTTAAACAATAACACCGATGAATTTATGCCCGCTACGGTTATTCTAGACCACAGCGGCCAGCCTGCCACCATTAAAGATGGTGACGCTATGATCTGCGTTAACTTTAGACCAGACCGTTCACGCCAAATTACGCGTGCATTTGTGGATGCCGAGTTTGATAATTTTGATCGCGGAGAACCTCTTGATCTAGCTGATTTTGTGATGATGACACAATACAGCGCTGAGATAGATACCGCCTGCGCTTTTCCGCCTCATTACCTAAAAAATGACATTGGCGAAGTAATGGCCAACCATGGCAAGACGCAATTACGTATTGCCGAAACTGAAAAATATGCCCACGTCACCTTCTTTTTTAGTGGCGGCCAAGAAGCAATGTACGAAGGCGAGAGCCGTGAGCTGATCCCCTCCCCCAACGTTGCCACCTATGACTTACAGCCAGAGATGAGTGCGCCAGAACTAACCGACAAACTAGTTGCTGCCATCGAAAGCTGCGCTTACGATCTAATTGTATGCAACTTTGCCAACGCCGACATGGTGGGACACACAGGTAAATTTGACGCAGCTGTTAAAGCTGTAGAAGCAGTAGACGCCTGTCTTGCACGCATTGTTTGCGCCTTAGAAAAAGTAGATGGTGAGGCGCTAATTACCGCCGACCATGGCAACGTAGAGCTCATGACTAACCCCTCCACTGGCCAACCTCATACAGCCCATACGTTATGGCCCGTACCGTTGGTTTATGTAAGCAGCAGAAACAGCAACGCCAAACTTTCTTCTGGCGTACTAGCAGACCTAGCACCCACTTTACTGCATTTAATGAACCTAGAGCAGCCTGAGGAAATGACTGGCCGTAACTTGGTGGAATTTAATTAAGTTGCGCGTTATTGCAAACCTAACATGCGGCCTGCTATTGCTAATAAGCGCAGGCCTGTCTGCCAATAGCGAGCAGCAAGTACAGCAGCGCATGCAGCAATTGCAAAGCGATATAGGCAGCCTACAGGCTTGGCTTAACAAGGCCCAAAGCCAAGCTTCTGATTTGCAAAAACAGCTCCGTAGTAATGAACAAAACATCAGTAGCCTTCGTAAAGCCATAAAACAAAACCAACAAAGCAGCAAAAAATCAGTTTCACGTCTCACCAAACTGCAACAGCAATCTAGCCATTTTCAAGATGCCTTATCCGAACAATACCAGCAACTCAGCAACCAATTAAAGAGCCAATATCAACAAGGCCAAAATTCAGCCGGAAATCTTTTACTCAGTCTAGAGAATCCCTCAACCCTTGCCCGCAATATGGCGTATTACCAATACTTAAACCAAGCCAGCGCCAACCAAATGGCGGTTTATCGCCAAACATTAAATAGCCTTGCATTAGTACAGCAAGAACAAGCCGACCTTACTCTTGAATTACAACAACATGCCAAACAGCTACAAGAACAAACCCAACATTTAACACAAGCCAAAACCAAGCTGGCTACTAACCTTAATCAGTTAAAAAACAAGCAAGCCTCCAAAGCCCAACGTTTATCCAGCGCCAAAGCCGATCAAATACAAGCCCAAGAGCTGCTAGAGCAAATTCAAGTAGCCATCGCCAAAGCCAACATTCAGGTGGCCGACACTCCTCTAGCAGACGCTAAGGGAAAGCTACCCTGGCCCTTAAAAGGCAAAGTACTTAACCGTTTTGGGGCATCACAAAGCGCCTACCCCTTAAGCCAACAGGGCTGGCTGATTGCCACCCCAGAAGGCTCAGATGTAGTGGCTATCCATGGCGGGCAAGTGGTCTTTTCCGATTGGTTAAAAGGTTATGGATTAGTTATTATTATTGATCATGGTGATAGTTTTTTAAGTTTATACGGACAAAATCAGGCACTCTACCTTTCTGTAGGAGATTACGCCGCTGCTCAACAACTTATCGCCAGTAGCGGAAAGTCTGGTGGCAACACCCAAGCTGCATTATATTTTTCTTTACGAAAACAAGGAAAACCCTTGAACCCTAAGCAATGGTTGAAATAAAGTGACGTTATGCACACTACACTGAATCAGCTGACACCAAAATACCAGTTTAGACGTCACTTTGTGCGCCTAATGCTTGTACTTGGACTAAGCGCATTAACCTACAACACTATAGCTGCGGTACCTACATCCCAAACCCCCGTGCCCTTAGCTGCGCTACAGTCTTTTGTAGCCGTGTATGAACGCATTCGACTACAACACGTAGAACCCAAAACAGACGCAGAGTTATTACAGCTGGCCCTTGAAGGCCTCATTTTAAAATTAGATCCATTTTCCAGATATTTAGATGCCGACGACATGGCTCGTCTGCGAGAAGACACCCGAGGAGAATACTCTGGCATTGGTGTTGAGCTAGTGCCTGAAGGCACTTACATTCGCATAATCACCCCTATCGACAACAGTCCAGCATCTCGTGCTGGCATTCTACCTGGCGATTGGATTACTCATGTGCAAGGCAAGGCGGTTAAAGGGCTAGACGTGCACGCCATAGACCAACTAATGACTGGTGGTACTGGCACTAAGGTAAAACTCACAATTTTACGTAATGGCGAAGAGCTTAAATTTTCCTTAATTAGGGAGCTCATCACTACACAAAGTGTGCGCAGTGAACTAATGGACGGTAATATAGCTTATCTTCGTATTAGCCGCTTTCAAGACCATACTGGGCAAGATTTAGTAGAGCAAATGCAATCACTGAAGTTAGCAGGGGCTGACCGCTGGCTACTAGACTTAAGAAATAACCCCGGCGGCACTTTAGAAGCAGCCGCACAAGTGGCCGATGCTTTTTTAACCGAGGGTACTATCGTTACCACTAAGGCGCGTCAAACACATGACAGTATGCGCTTCGATGCCCACGCCACCGACCCTAGCGAAGGTTGGCCTTTGGTCATACTTATTAACAACGGCAGTGCTTCAGCATCAGAAATTGTGGCAGGCGCTATAAAAGACCATCAACGAGGACAGCTGCTAGGCACTACAAGTTTTGGAAAAGGCTCTGTGCAGTCTATTATTACTTTACCAGAAGGTACCGGTGTTAAACTCACAACGGCATATTATTACACTCCAGGCGGCCACAACATACACCTCAAGGGTATTGACCCTCATCTCAATATAAGTAACACAAGTGCAGAAGACGACCTACAGCTTACCGCTGCACTAGATTTACTTCATTCCATGAGCCCTAAAAAAACAAAATGATCAAAACATTTATTAAGTCTTTTATTTGGCTGCTATTTATTCCTTTTATAGCTACGCCATATTTGGTTAAAGCGGATGAATTTCAGCCGTCTATGGTGATCATAATAGATGACCTAGGCTATAACCTTGCCAACGGACTAAGCGCTGTCAATCTACCCGGCCCAATCACCTTGGCAGTGATGCCCCACACCCCTCACGGCGCGCTATTGGCCCGTAAAGGTGCTGCAGAAGATAAAGAGATAATGCTCCATGTACCCATGCAAAACCACGCAGGTCTTCGGCTGGGCCCAGGTGGCCTTACCTTGGATATGGACGAAGATGAATTCAAACAAGTGTTACGAGGAGACCTGGCCAGTGTACCCTATGCTACAGGTCTAAATAACCATATGGGTAGCGCGTTAACCGAACAACCCTTGCCTATGCAATGGACAATGGACGTAGCTAACGAGTTAGGTTTGTTTTTTGTAGATAGCCGTACAAGTGCCTATAGCATTGCCTGGCAGCAGGCTGTAGATCAAGCTGTTCCAGCACTTACACGGGACGTATTTTTAGATAATGATACTAGTATAGACGCGCTTGAAAAGCAGTTCCAACAGGCCATAAATGTTGCTAACAAACATGGTTCTGCAGTGCTTATTGGCCACCCCTACCCAGCTACTGTGGCATTTTTAAATAAAGCCCTTGGTCGGCTAGATGAAGCCGGCATAAAGCTTGTCTCAGTCTCGGCCTTGATCCATAACCTACAATAGCTACAACCGCATCTCAATGCCCTTTGAGGCCATGTATTGTTTCGCTTGGGGAATGGTGTATTCGTTAAAGTGGAAAATACTAGCCGCCAATACAGCATCAGCCTTGCCTTCAAGCACGCCATCTACTAAGTGATCTAAGTTACCCACTCCACCAGAAGCTATCACTGGTACAGACACAGCCTCACTAATGGCGCGAGTTATACCTAAATCATAGCCGTTTTTAACGCCATCTTGATCCATGCTAGTAAGCAGTATTTCGCCAGCACCGTATTGCACCATTTTAATAGCCCACTCAATAGCATCAATACCCGTAGGCTTACGGCCACCATGGGTAAATATCTCCCATCGTGGTGTTTCATCTGGGCCACTTACTTTCTTGGCATCTATAGCCACCACAATACACTGGGCCCCAAAACGGCCCGCAGCTTCTTGTACAAAGCCTGGGTTAAACACGGCTGCAGAATTAATACCTACTTTATCAGCACCGGCATTAAGCATGCGGCGAATATCTTCACAAGTTCTAATACCGCCACCCACAGTAAGAGGAATAAACACCTCACTAGCCATTTTTTCTACCGTATGCACCATGGTGTCGCGGTTTTCGTGGGTTGCACCTATATCTAAAAAGGTAATCTCATCTGCGCCTTGCTCATTATAGCGCTTAGCCACTTCTACTGGATCCCCAGCATCACGAATATCAACAAACTGCACGCCTTTAACAACACGGCCGTTGTTAACATCTAAACAAGGGATAATACGCTTGGCTAAACCCATGGGAATTTCCTAGTAGTGTGTAATACTAAATAGCAGTGATCGATAAGTAGCTGTTAGATTTGAGCATCGCAATAAGACTGCGCCGCAGCCAAATCTAACGTACCTTCATAAATAGCACGGCCTGTAATGGCTCCCACAATGCCTCCTTCTGCAACTGCAGCCAAAGCACGTACATCATCCATATTGGTCACGCCACCAGAAGCGATTACAGGAATACCAGCTTCTTTAGCTAAGTGAAGCGTAGCTTCTACGTTAACACCCTGCATCATGCCATCACGAGCAATGTCGGTGTAAACAATAGAGCTCACACCATCGTTACGGAAACGTTTGGCTAAGTCTACTGCTTTAATGTTAGTTACTTCTGCCCAGCCCTCAACAGCCACCATGCCATCAATGGCATCTAGGCCAACGATAATACGGCCTGGAAAATCACGACAGGCTTGGGTTACAAAGTCTGGGTCACGTACGGCTTGAGTACCAATAATCACATACTCAACACCAGCCTGCAGGTAAGCTTCAATAATCTCTACGTTACGAATACCGCCACCAATTTGAATGGGTAGCTTAGGGTGCGCCATGGCAATGGCTTTAACAATGTCACCATTCACAGGGTTACCAGCAAAGGCACCATTCAAGTCCACCAAATGTAGCCTTCTACAACCTGCATCTACCCACTGGCTAGCTACGGCCACAGGGTCTGCGGAGAACACTGTCGACTCTTCCATACGGCCTTGGCGTAAGCGTACACATTCACCATCTTTTAAATCGATGGCTGGAATCATTAATAAAGGAGTTTGAGACATAGACTATTTTTGCGGCAGCGTTTAGCTACCGTCCCACTGTAAGAAGTTTTGTAAAAGTTGAAGGCCTGCCGCTTGGCTCTTTTCTGGGTGAAACTGCACCGCAAAGAGGTTTTCACGGGCCAACGCCACGTCAAATTCAAGGCCATAATTGCAAGTAGCGGCTACTAAATCACGCTCTTGGGTACGAACATAATAGCTGTGTACAAAATAGAAGCGACTATTGTCTTCTATGTCATCCCACAACTTATGAGGCTGTTGCTTTACTTGATTCCAACCCATGTGAGGCACCTTCAAATGGGCTTCACGAACACTAGCTTGATCACCAAAGAAAGATACATCACCTGGCAATTGGCCTAAGCAATTTACCCCACCGTTTTCACTAGAGCGTTGCATAAGGGCCTGCATGCCCACACAAATACCCAGCATTGGTTTTTTACCCATTTGGTCGGCCACAATTTGATCAACACCAAGGCGCTTAATCTCGGCCATACAATCACGAATAGCACCTACACCAGGCAAGAGTACACGGTCACACGATTCAATTTTAGCCGCATCGTTAGTTACATACACGCGGGTATCTGGGCAAACGTGTTCTAGAGCTTTGGCAACAGAATGTAAATTCCCCATGCCATAATCAATCACTGCAATGGATTTCATAGCAAACCTATCAATAGAAAACCTACAAACTGCCTTTAGTAGAAGGCATCATGCCCGCCATACGCTCGTCTGCACTTAAAGCCATACGTAAAGCACGGCCAAAGGCTTTAAACACGGTTTCAGCTTGATGATGTGCATTTTTGCCAGCAAGGTTATCAATGTGTAACGTTAGCTTGGCGTGGTTCACAAAACCGCGGAAAAACTCATCAAACAAATCAACATCAAAACCACCAATACGGCCACGGGTATAGCTTACATGGTGAAATAAGCCTGGGCGGCCTGAGAAATCTAACACCACACGAGACAATGCTTCATCCAGCGGTACATAAGCAGAACCATAACGAGTAAGGCCTTTTTTATCGCCTACAGCTTTGTCTATGGCCATACCTAAGGTAATGCCTAGGTCTTCCACGGTGTGGTGGGCATCAATCTGCAAATCGCCTTTGGCGTTAATGTCTAAATCAATTAACCCATGACGCGCAACCTGCTCCAACATGTGGTCTAAAAAAGGCAACCCAGTAACACAGTTAAACTTACCAGTGCCGTCTAAATTAACGCTCACTGTAATCTGCGTTTCTAGGGTATTTCGTTCTACTGTGGCGATACGTGCCGACATGAGATTTCCTCGCGTTTAATAATGGGTAATGCTACATAATAAGCCCAATTATACGGCTTTTCGTCGCCATTTTACAAAGCACAAAGGCCCCTAAAAGCGATAAAACAATTGTATACTCAGCATTATCTATATTTGCTCACACATACGCTCTCAATCAATGACTAAAAACGCCTCTTTTGCTGAACAATTACTCACATGGTTCGACCAACACGGACGCTACCACCTACCTTGGCAACAAAACCGTACGGGCTATCGTGTGTGGGTATCTGAAATCATGCTACAGCAGACCCAGGTAGTCACTGTAATCCCCTATTTTGAACGTTTTATGAAACGTTTTCCTAACGTAGAAGACTTAGCCCAAGCCAATATTGATGAAGTGCTAAGCCTGTGGACAGGATTAGGTTATTACAGCCGAGCACGCAACCTTCATACCAGCGCCACTACTATCGTAGGGCAGCATCAAGGTAGCTTACCAAATGACGTAGCCGCTCTTATAGAACTAAAGGGCATAGGCAGATCCACCGCAGGAGCGATCATTAGCCAAGCCTACAACGAGCCCGGCATCATACTTGATGGCAACGTAAAGCGACTACTCACACGCTTACATGCTATAGAAGGCTGGCCAGGGCAAAGCCAAATAGATAAGCAACTATGGCAAATAGCTACACAGCTCACTCCAAGCCAACGTAACGCAGACTACACTCAAGCCATCATGGACATAGGCGCAACCATCTGCAAACCCAAGCAGCCGTTATGCGTGGCCTGTCCCATGCAAGCTCGCTGCCAAGCGCTAGCACAAGACAAAGTGGCTCTTATCCCTACGCCTAAACCAAAAAAAATATTGCCACACAAAACCATCAGCGTGTTGTTACTCAAAAACCAACTAGGCCAAACCTTGCTAGAGCAACGCCCAAGTAAGGGCATTTGGGGTGGGCTTTGGAGCTTGCCAGAGTTTTCCGACCTTGAGGCATTACAAAAACAGCTCGCCTTGGATGGACTGCCAACCAATACCAGTCCTATTAAACCTATTAGACACGTATTCAGCCACTATAAGCTCACCATAGAGCCCCACCTTTTGGTGCTAAGCGCTACGCCTCAAAAAGTTTCAGAAAACAATAAAAGTCAGTGGTACGACAACCAACAACTGCATACAATAGGCTTAGCAACACCGATCAAAAAACTACTCGAGAAAATCTAATGACACGCACTGTTTTTTGCACCAAATACAAAGCCGACATGGAAGCAATGGATCGCCCTCCTTACCCTGGGGCCAAAGGCCAAAAACTATTTGAAACCTTATCCAAACAAGCATGGCAAGACTGGCTAGCGCACCAAACCATGCTCATTAATGAAAAACACCTTAATATGATGGATCCAGAAAGCCGTTCGTACCTGCAAGGCGAACTGGAAAAATTTGTATCTGGCGATGATTATGATCAAGCTGAAGGGTATGTTGCACCTTCAGCTTAGTAAAAACCCACAACAATAAAGAAAATAACCAGATTTCAGTAACTTATTGTTGACAGGAAAAAGTAAAACGGGTTTAATACGGCCCTCTTCTTGGTAGTGCAACAGCTCGAAACCAGCACAGAAGAAAGCACCGCAGTATTGCCCGGATAGCTCAGTCGGTAGAGCAGAGGATTGAAAA
>TARA_B110000503_G_scaffold50841_1_pt1 | contig 15608 bp, 12 predicted proteins | sample TARA_B110000503 | Tara Oceans TARA_B110000503 (sample SAMEA4397472) | marine metagenome | biome: Polar Biome; feature: [SRF] surface water layer (ENVO:00010504); material: water (ENVO:00002006), including particulate matter (ENVO:01000060) such as... | depth 5 m | reverse complement strand
ATACAGATACAGTAGGCGAATACACATTAACTTACACAGCTACAGATGCTTCAGAAAATGCTGGAACAGCTACGAGAATTGTTAACGTTACTGATACCGTAAAACCTGTATTTACATCTTCATCAACATTCGTAGTTGACGAGAATGTAACAGTTATTGGTGATGTTACTGCAACTGATCTTGATACTATTACATATACTATTGGTGCAACAACTGGTCCTGCAATACAGGGCGGTTCAGGTTCTCCTGAGCTTCAAATATCTAGCGATGGTTCTTTAAGCTTTGATAAAAACGTTGATTATGATGTACAAGTACCTGACGTTCAGTTATATGAATTTGATGCTTTTAATACTCAAACTAAAACAACAATGACATTATCAGGCTATGAATCTGGCGCAACCATGGACTTTACTGCAACAGTTACAGCTACTGACGCTTCTGGTAACGCTTCAACACAAGACATTACCGTTCAGGTAAGAGATGTCGGTGGTGTTGATGACAATGCAGGGACAGGAACTGGTACAGGAACTGGTACAGGAACTGGTACAGCAACAATGACAGGTGGCACCACAGACAACAATGGCACCATAGATGTCACAATACCAACATTTACATCTTCATCAACATTTGTAGTTGACGAAAATGTAACAGCAGTTGGTACTGTTACTGCAGAAGTTACTGCTAAGCCCGATGTAACTATCACCTTTACAATTGGTGCAACAACTGGTCCTGAAATACAGGGCAAGTCAGCTTCCCCTCAGCTTGAAATAACAAGCGGCGGTGCTTTAACCTTTGATATAGGTCCTGATTATGACGTACAAGTACCTACAGAAAAAGTGTATGACATTCGACAGGGTGTTTCTAATGCTGCTACTTTAGATTGTACTGGTGATGGAGTAGACTTTACCTGCTTTGACACTGTAGGAACATATACATTGAAAGGCTATGAATCTGGCGCAACGATGAACTTCACTGCAACAGTTACAGCTACCTCTGAATTTGGAATTACTAAGACACAAGATATTACCGTCCAGGTAAGAGATGTTGGTGGTGTTGATGACAATGCAGGTACAGGAACAGGAACTGGTACAGGAACTGGTACAGGAACTGGTACTGCTACTAACACAACTGTTGATGCAGGCTAAATAGACAGATCTTATATATATGGGCTTTGGAAAAAAAGATATCGTAAAAAATATCTCATCCAAAGCCCTTATTTCATTGGAATCAAGTTCATTAGTTCTAGAAGCCTTTCTTAGTTTTATCAAACAGAATAAAGGACACAAAATAAAGATATCTAAATTTGGTACTTATTATTTACATAATAGCCCGGCTAGAATAGGAAGAAATCCAAAAACAAAAGAAGAATATGAAATTCAATCATTTAAAAGACTATCCTTCAAAGCTTCAAATAAGATAAAATCAATTTTAAATTAAAAAAAATGGTCGGGATGGCCAGATTTGGACCAACGACCACTATCCCCAGTGAAGTAAGCTACTAGGTTGATATATACTAATCTAAATAATTATGAACATTAATTTTATATATATACTAACTTTTTTGGCTATGTTTTCTGGCGGCAGTTTGGCTAATGAAAATCAAAATTTCATTCAAACTTCTTCAGGAAGTATCATAGGGCATGTTGAAAAAAAAGTTATAAATTATGATGATATACCTTATGCAAAACCACCAGTAGGTTCATTGCGATGGAAGGCCCCAAGAACAATTAATAATCCTTCTCAAGCTATCATTCCTAAAGAAAATAATTTTTGTGTTCAAAGACCCTCCGGTATGGGGGGTTCAGAAGGAGATGGATTCTTTTCTGGATCTGAGGATTGTCTATATCTTGATATTAAGACCCCTTCAAGAAAATCTGACAAGGCATTGCCCGTTATGTTTTGGATACATGGAGGTGGGAATACCTCTGGCTTAAAAGACTTATATGATTTTTCTACTATGGTTAACAAACACAATGTAATTGTAGTTACCATTAACTATAGATTAGGACCTTTTGGGTGGTTCTCTCATCCCTCAATTCAAGAGCTTCAGACAGGCCTTGACAAGACGTCAAATTTTGGGACTCTTGATCTTATAGAAGCTCTTAAGTGGGTCCAGTCTAATATATCTTTATTTGGAGGAGACCCAGATAACGTAACTATATTTGGAGAGTCCGCTGGAGGTCATAATGTTCTTTCTTTACTTGCATCAAAACAAGCAAAAGGACTTTTTCAAAAAGCTATTAGCCAATCTGGATATACAACAACTATAGACAAAAAATCTGCATATAAACAAGATATAAATTCAGTAACCTCAAATCATTCTACTTATAATATTGTAAGTAGAATTCTCAAACAAAAACTAATAAGTAAAGAACAAGAAACCATTGATAAGAACGACTTAAAAAAATTACTTCTTGGATTAACATCCGAAGAATTTTTTAGCTATTATGCTGATAGGCCTTCATATGAAGAAATTCCACTATTAACCGCTGATGGAGTGGTAATTCCGTTAATAGGTCTTTCAAAAGCATTAGCTAGCAAAGATCATTTAAATATTGTTCCTGTAATTGCAGGTTCTAATAGGGATGAAGTCAAGCTTTGGTTAGGTTCTGCTGAATATTTTGTAGATTTAAAATTTTCACCGATAGGTAAGTTGCTTGGAGTCCCTAAGGTTTATTTAAAAGATGAAGAAGCATTTGAGATATTTAACCACTATAGAAGCTCTGCATGGAAATTAAGAGGTGTTGACGGTCCTCTAAGAAGTATGAAGGACGCAGGTAACAAAAACTTGTTTGCTTATAGATATGACTGGGATGATCACAGAAGATTTATTGTTGGAGATTTTAGGAAGCTTATCGGAGCTGCTCATGCTACAGAGATACCACTACTAACAGGAAATAATAAGTTAGTTGGTGATTATGGTTTTTTAATATATCCAAGAGGACCCTCAAAAAAGTTTACCTCAAAAAATATGATGAATTTTTGGACTAATTTCGCTAAAGAGGGCAATCCTGGTAAATCAACTAACTCAATTAAATGGAATTCTTACAATGGTGTAGAAAAATCTAATTTTATTGTCTTAGATAATAGGGCTAATCTTAAGATGAGCTCAGATAAAATTTCCTTTGAATCACTAGTAGCTGATTTATATAAAGAAACCAAGGTCACTGATCTTGAAAAATGTGTAATCCTTCTTCAAATGCTTACCTATGTTGGTGATGATTTATATGATGAATATGCCAGCACATACAAAGGGTCTTGTGATAGAAGTAATGCTGAGAAATTCTTGAAGGACAATGCGAGTTTTATAAATTACTAATATTTAATTGCTTCACTTGAGCTTTGATTCTTAAAACGTCTATATCTTTAATATGAATTAAATCTGCAATTCTTCTGACTAGCCTTTCCTCATCTACATCTAGAATAGAATCTGCAAAGGCAACCCCCCATAAAATGGTTATAAGAGAAAGTTTTTCATTTTTAGAATATTCCTTGTTTATATCTTCAATAAACTCATGAAAAGATACACTGTTTTTACTAAATTTCTCTAATATTTCCAAGATAGCCCCCTCTTCTTTATTAACAATAGGAGCTATTTTTTTAATCTCTTTTAATAATATCTCTAGCTCAGGTTCTGAAATATCCCCATCAGATCTTGCTATTTCATAAGCAAGAACTAACGCAGTTAATTCTATTTCAAATTTATTATTTTCTTTTATCTCAATACTTACTTTCTTTTTAAAAAAATTAAACATGTTATTTGTCCTTCCCTAGAATTTTGGAATAATACATATTAAATAAGTAATACATAGATGCATATATTATAAATAATATAGTTGAAACCCATGATGAATATGTATTGGCTAAATATATACCAATTAAACTTGCAAAGGTTGATACCGTTAATATAATTCCTAGTGAACCCTCAGCTGAAAATCTTTTCATTAGCTTATGATGGATATGATCTCTTCCAGGAGATGAAATAGAAACTCTTCTTTTAATTCTTGAGAAGATTAACCCAATGCAATCTAGAAGTGGTATGGCAACAAACCAAATCATGATAATAGGCTGCACATCGTAGATTTGATTTTGAGAAGAGTATATTGCAATCCATGCAACCCAAAAGCCAATTAAATTTGAACCACTGTCACCTAAAAAAACACCTCTTCTTTTGCCAAAAAATTTTAAATTAAATATTAAAAAACCAATCATAGAGCCAATGATCAAAATTAACATTGAGTCATAGATAAATCCTGAATAAAAACCAATAAAAAGTAGACTCAGCATTGCACAGCCTGCACATAATCCATTTATTCCATCAATCATATTAAATGCATTCATAATACCTACAACGCAAAATACTGTTACAGGTACTGATAATATCCCAAGATTTATATCCCCTAGACCAAATAAATCACCAAGATTTTTTAAATACACATCTGTCGTCATAATCATGAACAAAGTCAACATTATTTGAATAATCAATCTAAACCATGGTTTTAAGCCTTTAATATCGTCTATTAAAAAAATTACAAGAAGAGGAGCCGAAACAATCATTAGTTGATAGGTAAAACCAGGTAGATACCCATTAAGAGCATTTAAATCAATGTAGATTTTTCCAGATAGAATGAGAGCAAGAAATATGCTTAAACCCCCAACTAAAGGCGTTGGTCTCGAATGGAATTTTCTGCTTCTATCTGGAAGATCTATTAAAATTCCTCTCTCTTTTGAAATATTTCTTAAAAGAGTATTAATAGCCACAGATGCAATAATGCTTATTATTAAGTAATCTATAAGTATTGTTAATTCCATATAATATTTAAGTTATAGTAATGCGGTTGTGGCGTCAAATAGCATAATGTGTGTATATTATACATTTACTTTCGAGCTTATTTTAAATTTCTTTAAAGCTTATTAAAGAGTGAACTTAACATTACGTTATCCATCTTTATTCTTAAGATATTTCTATTTATTAAAATTATGAGACTACTTTATTTCATAACGAATACTGACAATTAAATTAATTTGCGGTTAAAATTTATACATGAAATATAGATCAGAGATAGATGGCTTAAGAGCATTAGCAGTATTACCAGTTATATTATTTCATGCTGGTTTTGAGTGGTTTAGTGGCGGATTTGTTGGGGTTGATGTGTTCTTTGTTATAAGCGGCTATTTAATAACAACCATAATTATATCTGAGATGGCTGAAGGTAGATTTAGTATCATAAATTTTTATGAACGACGTGCTCGAAGAATCTTGCCTGCATTATTTTTTGTTATGGCAGCCTGTGTGCCATTTGCTTGGTTGTGGCTGACACCAATTGATCTTAAAGAATTTGGCCAAAGTTTAGTTGCTGTATCTACTTTTTCATCAAATATTCTCTTTTGGTTGGGGAGTGGTTATTTTGATACTGCAGCTGAATTAAAACCACTGCTTCATACATGGAGCCTGGCTGTAGAGGAGCAGTACTATATATTATTTCCAATATTTATAATGTTGACTTGGAAACTTGGGGTCAAATGGGTAATTATTTTCTTGGCAGTGATATTTTTAACAAGTTTGGGATTTGCGCAATGGGCTGCCTATAGCAAACCATCTTTTGCCTTCTTCTTACTTCCAACAAGAATTTGGGAGTTGCTAGCTGGTGTATTTGTAGCTTTTTATCTTAAATATAATTTACACTTTAAGTCTGATGTTGCTAATCAATTATTAAGTTTAGTTGGCCTAAGTATGATTATTTACTCAATTATGATTTTTGATGACAAAACTCCATTTCCAAGTTTTTTTACCTTGATACCTGTAATTGGGACATCTTTGTTGATCCTGTGCGCAGTTCAGAGAACACTTGTTCATTGCGTATTAAGTCTAAAGCCTATAGTTGGTATTGGTCTCATATCTTATAGTACATACTTATGGCATCAACCTCTATTAGCTTTTGCGAGACATAGATTGTCGTGGGATGTTTCTGAGGTATTTCTTTTATTTTTGTGTTTCGTTTCTTTATTTATGGCTTGGCTAAGCTGGCGCTATATCGAGAAGCCTTTTAGAGACAAGGCAAAAATAGGACGTAATGCAATTTTTGTATCATCTCTAGCAGCAATACTAGGATTTTCTGCTTTAGGTTTTTACATTCATAAAATACCAATACAGATAAATACATCAGTAACGCTTTCTGAAGTAAAGATAGATATACCTATAAAGTTTAAAGGGATAATACACAATGGAACGACATGTTCTTTCCCAACATTATATTCAAATGATGATCTGTGTGAAATTAGTGGCGAAGGCAAAGGTAACAAAATTATTCTAATAGGTGACTCACATGCCCGAGTTTTATCAGAGGTATTTTATTCATCACGTTTAATATTTGAATCTTTAACAGATTTATCTGCTTCGGGTTGTCCTTTTTTATTAGATGTAGATATTTATATAGGCAGAAAAATAACTTGCTCTAATGATTACCAATTAGCTCGAAAGAATATCTTAAGTCAGAGGCCTGATAATATTGTCATTTACCAGGCTCGCTTACCTTTGTATTTTTACGGGGATGGTTTTGATAACGGCAAGCCAGGAGGAAAAGAAATAAGACCCAAATTATTAGTATCAGATTCTTTGATTGGCTTTGATGATGACAATGAAACCCTTTTTATTAATAGCTTAAGGAAATCACTTAAATTTATTGCTCAAACAAATCAAAGTCTGTTCATAATTTTACCTTCATTTAGTAATGGCTGGAATCCGACTGAGATGCTTATTTCAATGGAAAAGAATGGATTATCGTTTGAAGAAGCAAAAGATTTCCTTAGCGTGCCCAAAGAACTAGTTAATAAAAGAGTTAGTTACTTAAGAGAATTTTTGGTAACCCTATCTAAAGAGAGCGATAATATTACGCTCATTGAACCGAATGAATTTTTTTGCTCTGAAGTTGTCTGCTCACCACTAAATGAGTATGGTGAATTATTATTCTCAGACACAGACCATTTTTCACTTTTAACAAATAACCTCATTCTGAATAAAATTCTAAATTCGTTGAATGAGGACTCAATGTGAAAGTGATACAATGCTATTTAAGTAAATACAAAATTTTCAAATGAGCATTTAATTATCTTTTCATAATAATTAAAAGAAGAAGCTCAGAGTCAGTTTTATAAACAAAATTTAATATGAAAGAAGAAGATATAAGACCACAGAAAATATTTGATGAATATTTAGAACTTGCAGCAAAAGATACCAAAAATTATTTCAAAGATTCTGAAAAAGAAGAAATTAATTGCCCAGCTTGTAATAAAAAGGGTGATTATGTATTTTCAAAAAATAATTTTAAATATGAAGAATGCAGTTATTGCTATACCTTATATGTTAATCCAAGGCCCATATCCTCTGCATTAGATAGATATTATACTGAAGCACCTTCTGTGGAGTTTTGGGCTACAACTTTTTATAAAGAAACGGCTGAAGCTAGAAGGAAACTCCTTTGGAAGCCAAAAGCACAGCTAATCATTTCTAAAGTTGATAGCTATATAGATAAAAATCTTTCTTATACTATGATAGATATTGGAGGGGGGTATGGAATCTTTGCTGAAGAAATAAAAAAAATAGCAGATTGTGAAACTATTGTGATAGAGCCAGGACCTAAATTAGCAGAAATATGTAGATCAAAAAATATAACTGTTATACAAAAATTTCTTAACGAAGTTAACAGGGATGAGTTGCCAGCTTCAAGAAAAGTATTTACAAGTTTTGAACTTTTTGAACATCTCCATTCCCCGCATAGTTTTTTAAAAGATGTTTATAACATTATGAATGCCGGTGATATTTTTATATTTACAACTTTATCAGGAACTGGAGTTGATATTAGTGTTTTGCGGGAAAATTCGAAATCAGTATCTCCCCCTCACCATCTAAATTTTTTTAATCCTAAATCATTACCTATTTTGCTTAAGACAGTTGGGTTTAAAAATGTTGATATTACTACTCCAGGTAAATTAGATATAGATATTTTAAAAAAAAATATTAACTTCATTCATGATAGGTTTTGGAAATATTTCTTATCAATGGCTTCTGATAAAAATTTGGGAATAATGCAAAAAGCTATAGAAGAAACACAATCTAGCTCTCACATTATGATCACATGTCAGAAGCAATGAATAATCTAAAATATTTATGAGTTATGTTTTTTGTAACTAGAATAAGTTTATTTTTATGGAGTATATTGACATGGTAAAAAATATTTCATTAATTATTCCAAGCCAAAACGCTGAAACAAAATTACTACAGCTATTAAGATATATCCCAAGTTGGGAGGCTATTCCAAATGAAATCATTATTGTTGACTCCTCTCAAAAAAAATTTCTAATTCCAGAAGATTTTGAGTTATTAGTAAAAAAACTTGATATTAAATTATTGGTCTTATATGGCAAAAATCTTTATCCTGGTCATGCCCGTAATATTGGGATAAATAATTCAACAAATTCTTTATTAGCCTTTCTTGACACATCGACCCATCCCAACGAGAAATGGCTATCTAGCGGTTTAGATCTCATGCATACAAATAATTCACAAGGAGTGTGGGGCAGTACATATTATCAAGCAGATTATTATCTGCCACAAATTATTAGAGCTTGTACTTTTGGAGCAAAGCCTATTAAGACTTTTCCAGGAAGTATATTCGCTAAGAATATTTTTGATAGATGTGGGCTATTTATTGAGTCTACTCGGGCTGGTGAAGATGGTGATTGGATGAGTAGAGTAGACTTTCATAAAATTACTTTGTCTACTCCACAGGAGTTTTTGAATTATGATGAGCTAAATTATGCAACCATAAAAAAACTATTAAAAAAATGGTTTAGAAATTATTCTTTTAGTGGAAAACTGTCGCATCGTCGTTCGCAAAAGGATTTTTATTTTTATATTATTTCTTTTGTTGCCGTATTAGCAGCTTATAATTGGAACCGTGTTATCGCTTCATACCAGGAAGAAAGTATTTATTTTATCCCCTATATTACAAGAGCTAGTGTATTAGCATTGCTTGTTATGTATATTGTTTTAAGAGGCATTGTTATTCCTAAAAAAAAAGGTGTGAATTTTAGATTCATCTTTCCAATTAACTTTATATTAATCTCCTTTATCTCATTTCTTATTGATTTAACTAAAGCCCTAGCCTTTAGTTTCTCGAGATTTATTAAAAAGTAAATAAAGGTAAATGGATATTCACTTTTTCATTTTTTGGTACTAAACAAATAATGTTTTATAAAATCAAGACAACCAAAAAAAAATTAAAATCTCATTCTAATCATTTACTAAGTAGCGGTTTGTTATGTTGAAATACCGTCCTGAAATAGATGGATTACGAGCTCTTGCTGTTGTTCCCGTTATACTTTTCCATGCTGGTTTTGAAATTTTTAGAGGTGGCTTTATTGGCGTTGATGTCTTTTTTGTTATAAGTGGATATTTAATTACAACAATTCTTATAGAGGATATAGAAAACAAACGATTTAGTATTAATAGCTTCTATGAAAGACGTGCACGAAGGATTTTACCAGCTTTGTTCTTTGTAATGTCTGTGTGTATTCCATTCGCTTGGATGTGGATGCTACCAGATGCACTGGAAAATTTTGGTCAATCTCTAGTTAGCACAAGTCTATTCTCAAATAATATTTTATTGATGCTCACATCAGCAGATTATTGGGAATTAAAAGCAGTTTATAAACCATTGTTACATACATGGAGTTTGGCAGTAGAAGAGCAGTACTACATTATATTTCCTATATTTCTCTTATTTGCCTGGCGTCTTGGCAAGAGCAAAGTTTTTTGGATGATTGTTTTTATGGCAATAGTTAGTTTGTTGTTTAGCGAGTATGGATGGCGAAAAGATGTAGCAGCTAATTTCTATTTTTCACCTTCAAGAATATGGGAACTACTTGCGGGCTCAATTGCAGCTTTTATAGTCCATCATAGAGGAGTGCAGAAAAATAATACTTTAGCCTTACTGGGCTTGACGGCTATCATTTTTTCTATTTTTGCGTTCGATGAAAAAATACCTTTTCCTAGCTTTTATACTTTAGTTCCAGTGCTTGGTGTAATGGCGCTAGTCCTATATGCAGATGAATCTACAATTGCAGCTAAAGTTTTGAGTACTAAAGTACTCGTAAGCACTGGATTAATTAGTTATTCGTTGTACCTATGGCACCAACCGATACTTGCATTTACAAGAATTTATAAGCGAGAGCCACTCACAGATCTGTTAACTTACATTATTATCTTATCCACTTTACTTCTTGCTATTTTCACTTGGAAGTTTGTTGAGTCACCTTTTAGAAATAAAGCTCTATTTTCGTCAGCTAAAATTTTTGGGCTTTCAGCCTGTATGATATTAATTTTTATATCGATTGGACTTTATCTTGATAGATCAAATGGCGCACCAAATAGAATGTTTACTAACGATGCTTATCAAAGAAGCTCGCATGAAATAAAGGTTGCCAAAGTGGAGAGGGTGGCATTAGAGCAAGTTGAAAAGCATAGTGTGGATAATGATCATATTTTTATAATGGGAGATTCTTTTGCACAAGATGTTGCTTATCTTCTGTCATATCATAAGCCAATAATTAAATTCACATTGCTGGAATCTAAAAATCCCATAGAGACAATTTGTGATAGTGAATTAGTTTATAAAATTGAACGCTTAAACGGCTCATCAATAATCTTCGCTTACGATGAGGGATTTAATGTTCCATGTATAAATATTCTTATCAGTTCAGCAGAAAAAAAAGGTATTAAGGTAATGTTTATTGGCACTAAACAATTTGGCAGTAACATGAACTGGTTGGCGCGCTTAAAATTAAATGAACGATCTTCGTTATGCCAAGCACCCATTGGTGAAAAAGTTGATATTGATTTAAGAGACTTAGCTACAATACCACAAGAGAACTATTTTTCTTTTCTAAGAACCTTTTCAGACACTGACTGCTTCCCTATTACTAATTCTGAAGGCGAACTTCTATCAAGCGATAGGCAGCACTTTACGATTGCCGGTGTTGAGTATTTTGCAAATCTATTTTTTCTTAATAGTAATATACAGTCCATTCTTGAGAAAAAGTAATTCACAAGCACAAATCTATTAATTGTCTTGCAAGTATTATATGATATTTTACATATTTAACATTATTAAAAATCTGAATGATAAAAGTATTAATAACAACAATTCCATTTGGGGATCCAGAGCCCAGGTCCTTGGAAGTACTCAAAAATGCTGGTATCGAATATACGATTAACCCTTTTAATAGAAAAATTACGGAATCAGATCTAATAGAAATTATTTCTGATTATGATGGACTTATAGCTGGAACAGAGACAATTTCAAAGCAGGTCATTGACTTGGCTCCAAAGCTTAAAATCATTGCTAGGGTTGGGGTTGGGACTGATGGAATAGATTTAAACTATGCAAAAGATAAAAATATTAAAATTACTTATACCCCAGATGCTCCTGGTCCTGCTATCGCAGAATTAGCTATAGGTTTTATGTATTCTTTATTGCGATCAACTCATAGTGCAAATTTACAAATGAGAGATGGTAAATGGAGTAGGTCCATTGGTAGAAGTTTTTCAGATATGACGATTGGTGTAATTGGTGCTGGAAGAGTTGGATCAAAGGTAATAGATTTAATAAATAAAATTGGATGTAAGAAACTACTTGTAAGCGATGTTTACCATAATGAAACTCTGAGAGAGCTCTATGAATTTGAATGGGCATCAAAAGAAAGGGTATTTAAAGAATCTGACATAATTACATTTCATGTCCCATTAACAGCTGATGCAAGAGGCATGGTTCAAAAGGAACAGTTACTATCAATGAAAGAAGATGTATTGATAATAAATACCGCTAGAGGTGGAATAATAGATGAAGATGATTTGTATAGCGTAATGCTGACGGGGCATATTGGTGGCGTAGCTATTGATGTGTTTGATCAAGAGCCATATACAGGATCTTTAATTAATATTGATAGATGTTTGCTTACCCCTCACATAGGCTCAGCTTCAAGAGAATGTAGGGCTAAAATGGAATTAGAGTCGGTAGAAGATATAATTCGTTTTTTTAAAAATGAAGAATTATTGTCTCCTGTGCCTGAATCAGAATATTTCTTACAAAAAAAATGAAAAAAATTACAGTATTTGGTGGTTCGGGTTTTTTAGGCTCACATGTAGTTGATAGCCTTATATCAAGAGGTTTCGAGGTCAATGTTTGCGATCAAGAGAAATCAAATTACCTTAATGAGAATCAAAACTTTAAAAAATGTAATATTTTAAATCTAGATGAAGTTAGAAATTGTGTTGAGGGCTCTGATATTGTTTATAACTTTGCTGCATTAGCAGATTTAAATGATGCAATAACTAAACCTTTAGAAACTATAAATATTAATATATTAGGCAATGCAAATATACTCGAAGCCTCTAAAGAATTTTCTATAGAAAGATTTGTTTATGCTAGTTCAGTCTATGTTTATGGAAAAGAGGGGGGTTTTTATAGGTGTAGCAAAAAAGCCGCTGAAGATTATGTAAAAGAATACTCTAATAGTTACAACCTTAATTATACCATTCTTCAATATGGCTCTCTATATGGACCAAGATCTGATTTATCTAACGGACTTCATAGAATAGTAGATTCAGCTATAAAAACTGGATATTTAAGGTATGAAGGCGATCCTAGCGCAACAAGATCCTATATTCATGTTGAAGATGCAGCTGAAAGTAGTGTAGATATACTTAGCAATGATTTTATTAATGAAAGTGTAATTATTTCTGGACTGGAACCAATAAAGATTATTGATATGCTTAAGACGCTGGCCGAAATCATGGGTTTATCTAAAGAAAAAATAGAATTTTTAGATAAACCTCAAGTAGGTCATTATGTCATGACCCCCTACTCATACAAGAGTGATATAGGTAAAAAATATATTCCATCTAAACATATTGATCTAGGGCAAGGGCTCCTTCAATTGATTCACCTGATTGATAAATAATTTATGAACAAAGATCTTTTAAATAATAAAAAAAACATATTTTGGGATTTTGATGGTGTTGTAAAAGATTCTGTCGAGATAAAGAGCAATGCTTATGAGGAATTATTCTTGCAATGGGGTATGTGCGTTTCAAATAAAGTACGAGACCATCATGGACTTAATGGAGGTATGTCAAGGTTTGATAAAATTCCATTATATTTATCGTGGACAGATGAAGATATAAATAAGAAATTAATTGATAAACTTTGCAACGATTTTTCAATTCTAGTTAAGCATAAGGTTATTAATTCACCTTGGGTTCCTGGAGTTGTTGATCTTATAGATCATATCGGTAGTATTGGCCATGCTTCTTATATTGTTACAGCTACTCCTCAGAGTGAAATAACTGAAATTTTACACGAATTAAAGTTACATTCTTCTTTTAAGGAAATTATCGGAGCTCCAATCAACAAAAGTGACGCTATAAAATCAATTATAGATAAATATAAAATTTCAAAGAAAAGTTCAATTATGATAGGAGACTCAAAAACAGATATGATTGCTGCAAAAAATAATCATATTGATTTTATATTACGAAAAACAAATGAAAATACAGCACTTCAGATAGGGCTAAGCTCTCAAATGGTTGATAACTTTTTATAACTACATAGATTTTAAAAAATTTAAATTAGTTTTTTTGAACAAACCCCTTCCTCTTTAAGGATAACAGTTAAAGCTAAGACAGTAGACTAATCAATTTTTTTTAAATTCAAATATGAAAACTTGGTTATATCTTGTACTAAGAATATGGCTTATAGATTTTTATATAAAAAATAGTATTAACAATTTTTAATTAAGTAAGCGTATTTCGGAATACTGATATATTAAATGGTTAGTAAGCGAACTAACGATAATTTAAATTAATTGCGATAAGGGCTATTATAACAGTATACAAAAAAGAGTAGATTATGAATCTTGATAAAGAGCTAAACATTGCCAAAAAAGCAGCCCTAACTGCTGGTGATTTACTTTTAAATAAAAAAGATATTTTAAATAAATTAATATTTACCTCAAATAGAGATATAAAGCTTGAGGCAGACATAGCTGCAGAAAATCTTATAAAAGATATTATAAGAAATGAATCTTCTTTCCCAATTCTTGCAGAGGAAGGTGGCAAGTCCGTTGATAATTTAGGCGATACTTTTTGGGTAGTAGATCCTCTTGATGGAACGGCTAATTATACAAGGGACATACCCTTATGTTGTGTGTCTATAGCTTTGGTAAGTAATTTAAAGCCAGTTATAGGAGTTATTTATGATTTTAATAACAACGACCTTTACGAAGGTACAAAAGAAAATAAAGCTCTAATGAATAACAAGCCAATTAATGTTTCAGATATTGCTGAAAAAAATAAAGGAATTTTAGTAACAGGATTACCAAATGCCACTGATTATTCAGACAAGGCAATGCTAATGATGGTTAAAGATTTTCAATCCTGGAGAAAGGTAAGAATGATTGGCTCTGCGGCTATGGCAGCGGTATATGTTGCCTCAGGAAAGGCAGATCTTTATAAAGAATTTGGTACTTATTTATGGGATGTAGCAGCTGGAGCAGCTATTGTTTCTGCTGCAGGTGGTGTTGCAGAGATTAGAAATAAAAAAGCAAACTATCAAGTTGATGTATCTTTCTCAAATTCCAAAATTCTAGAATAACTTGTGAAGGTAGCTATTCTTAGTGACGGCAAGCCAGGTCACTTCAATCAGTCCATTGGTATCGCTGATATAATTTCTGAAGATGTTGAGGTTGATTACAAAGTATTTGATATTGAGCCCAAATTTAAATTCCTTATAAAGATTTATCAAAGATTCTTTATTAAAGATTTTAATAAAAATAAAGCAAGAAAAATTATCAACCTGTTTAAGCCCATTGATATTAAAAATTTTGATTTATTAATCTCATCTGGAGCTAACACAGCCATTCTTTCAGCCGCCTTAAGCAAAATATATAAAGTAAAGAACATTCATTGTGGCTCTATCAAAAAAATTAATCTTGATAACTACTCAGCTCACATAACAGTTGAGCCGAGAAATGATTCGCCAAATAACATTGTCACTAAAATAGCCCCAAGTCGTTTCAAGCCATCAATAATACCAAAAAAAGATAAACAAAATAGATCTTTATTTCTGATTGGTGGAGATGGAGCTGGTTATAAGTACACTCTCGAAGACTGGAATGATTTAGTGAAAGGCATTAAAGCACTTTCACAAACAAAAAATATCAAACCTATTATTGTGACCTCAAGAAGAACTAACGTCGAACATGAAAATTTTATTTATAAACAGTTAGCAGGCTATGCAGATAATCTCTCTGTATGGGCTGGTAATGATAGCTCTAAACTTGATTTAGAAAAATTATTTATGAGCGTAGACAATATTTTTGTTACAGAGGAGAGTGCAACTATGATGTCCGAAGCCATTTCAAGCGGAATCTCCGTTTGTTCGCTAGCTCCAGAACATACACAGCCAAATAAATTATTTCTAGATCAGCTAGAAAGGTATACTAAAATGAATCTCTTAGAGAGAATGCGTTTTGATTCTAATCTATCAATC
>TARA_B110000503_G_scaffold72659_1_pt1 | contig 15620 bp, 11 predicted proteins | sample TARA_B110000503 | Tara Oceans TARA_B110000503 (sample SAMEA4397472) | marine metagenome | biome: Polar Biome; feature: [SRF] surface water layer (ENVO:00010504); material: water (ENVO:00002006), including particulate matter (ENVO:01000060) such as... | depth 5 m | reverse complement strand
GCGGGATTAGAGTACGGTACCGGCTCCAGTCGCGACTGGGCAGCCAAGGGCACATTGCTGCTAGGCGTAAAAGCCGTGATCGTGGAGAGCTTCGAACGCATCCATCGCTCCAATCTGGTGGGCATGGGTGTACTCCCGCTGCAATTCATGCCGGGTGAAACACGCAAGACCCTGGCACTGCAAGGCGACGAAACGTTCGATATTCTCGGTTTGGATGAAAAACTCACGCCGCAGCAAGTGCTGCGCGCCGTGGTGCACTACCCGTACGGGGAAACACGTGAAATACAGTTACAGTCCCGGCTCGACACCCTGGTCGAGGTTGAATACTACCGCGCTGGCGGCGTACTCACCTTCGTACTCAACCGGCTAGCCGGGGAATCCTGAACAGGAGTCGCACTATGCCCGACAAACGCATCGAATCGGACAGTCTGGGAGACGTAGAAGTCCCCAATGCAGCGCTTTACGGCGCGCAAACGCAACGGGCCGTTAACAATTTTCACATCAGCGGCATGACGATGCCAGTAGGCTTGATATGCTCGCTGGGCCTGATCAAGGCCGCCGCTGCGCACGCCAATGCCGAGCTGGGTTTGCTGACCCCTGCCATGGCGAAGAGCATCACCGCAGTGGCCCTGTCGATTGCGCAGGGAGAATATCAGGAACAGTTTCCCATCGATATTTTCCAGACCGGCTCCGGCACCAGCACCAACATGAATGCCAATGAAGTGATCGCTACGCTGGCGTCCTCGCACCTGGGAGAACCGGTACACCCTAACGATCATGTGAATTGCAGCCAGAGCAGTAACGATGTCATTCCCACCGCCATCCACCTCAGTGCAGAACTCGCACTGCACAACACCCTTATGCCTGCACTGCATGCTCTGGCGCAGGCGATCGCGCTGCGAGAAACAGCGCTGGCCGACAGTATCAAGACGGGCCGAACCCACCTGATGGATGCCATGCCACTGAGTTTAGCGCAGGAGCTCTCTGGTTGGCGCGCACAACTGGAACAGGCAGGCGAGCGTATCGACACCTCTCGAACACAGTTGCGGCGACTGGCGCAGGGTGCAACGGCGGTGGGGACCGGCATCAACGCCGACCCGAAATTCGCCGAGCGCTTCTGTTTTTATCTCAGTGACAGTTGCGGCCTGAGCTTTTCGCCGGCCAACAATTTCTTTGCCGCACTCGCCAGCCAGGACATTGCCGTGGCGCTCTCGGGACAACTCAAATCACTGGCTGTGGCACTGATGAAAATCGCCAATGACCTTCGCTGGATGAACAGCGGGCCCTTATCGGGACTGGGTGAAATCAGTTTAAAAGCCCTGCAACCGGGCAGCAGCATTATGCCGGGAAAGGTCAACCCGGTGATACCCGAGGCAGTGGCGATGGCAGCAGCCCAGGTAATTGGCAATGACAGCGCCATCACCATCGGAGGGCAATCAGGCAACTTTCAGCTGAATGTCATGTTGCCGCTCATCGCCCATAACCTGTTGCAAAGCATCACCCTGCTCGCCAACAGCTGCACAGCACTGACAGATCACTGCATGGTTGACTTTGTGGTAAACACTGAGAACATCGACGCTAATCTGGCCAAAAATCCTATATTGGTAACCGCTCTGAACCGCGAGATTGGTTACAGCAAGGCCGCCGAAATTGCCAAACGGGCGTATCGCGAGAAGCGCCCGATCCTGGAGATAGCGCAGGAAATGACAGATCTGCCGCCAGAAAAACTGGCGCAGCTGCTCAACCCCAGAAAGCTCGTATAGGCCTATCGCTAATCAGTCACGAGCAAGCGCCAGTTTGCCGTCTTGCAAAGGGATAGTGTCACCGGGATCGTGGTCCATTCGCACCTGGCCGGGCACGTCACCGATCTGGTATTTGACGTCGTAGCCTACCGTGCGCTCACTGACGTCATACAGTGTTTTACAGACACGTTGCGTAGTCTGGTAGGTATCACTTTTTTGCAGACTTTCCTGTGTTTTGTTGCCGGCGTATCCACCAGCGGCGGCGCCCGCAATTTTAGCTGCAGTGTTTTTGCCACCACCCCCGATGGCATTGCCGAGTAAACCCCCGGCGACGGCACCCAATACCGTACCCGCGATTTTATGCGTATCCTTAACGGGTTCCTGCTTCGTCACTACCTGATCAGAGCACTCTTCCCGTGGCGTTTTGATGCTTTCTGTGACGGGCGTTACCGCAACAACCTGCGCATAGTCCCGATCGCTCAGCATTTTGTAGCCAGCGAAACCGCCCGCCGCTGTGGCCAGACCTGCGCCAAACACCGTTCCGACCAACATTGATTTGTTCATAGCACGCTCTCCTACATTAAAACTGAGAATGAGTATAGGCTATTCAACGGACTTTCAATACTCGCGCCACGCGATCTGCTACCCGTAAAAATCCCGCTAAATACGCGCCGAAAAGCATTACATCCCCTCACAGGCCCCGCTGTTTATGGATTACACCATAGGTTAGCATGCAATCTTAATATAATTTGATCCCTATCAAAGGTGACGTCCGTGCAGAAACTTTTCAAACATTTACTTTTCGCAACAATTACCGTGGTAGTGATAGTCGGCGTGGCGCTGCTGTGGTTGCGCTACGAGTTCCAACGGGTACGGCACGACAGTGCTAATCTCCCGGGCTGGGATCAAGTTACCGTTCGCTCGCTGCACGATGGGCAAACATTCTCGCCGCCCTGCGCGCAGCAATATCCACACAACAGAGCGTGGTTCGGTGATCTCCATGTCCATACCGCCGCCTCCTACGATGCCACCTCGTTTGGCGTGACCACCACCGTTGACGATGCGTATCGCTTTGCGCGTGGCACGCCCATGCGCCTGCACCTGCGCGGCGACCCCGAAGACTACCAACCTCCGGTACTGCAAATCAGCGCACCTCTGGATTTTGTGGCCGTAACCGATCATGCCGAGGCGTTGGGAGAGACACGCCTTTGCTATACGCGCGGTGCAGCCGGGTATGAAAGTCTGGTCTGCGAACTGTACCGTGGAGATGTCCGCCTGCCGATGGATCAGAGGTTACAGTCGCTGGTGCGACTGGCGAGTTTCGCCATCTTCGGTCAGGACCGCTCCACCCGGATCTGCGGTGCCGATGGCTCACTGTGCCGCGACAAAGCGATTGCGGTCTGGCAGGAAAACCAGCTCAGCACCGAGGCCTTCCATGATCACAGCGCCGACTGTGCGTTCACCACATTTCACGCCTACGAGTACACGCTGGCAGAAGAGGCCTCCAATTTGCACCGCAATGTGATCTTCAAATCGAGCACCGTGCCCCAGGCCGCCCTCAGTGCCAAGGATGCGCCGACGCCCGAACTGCTGTGGCAGTGGTTGGACACCACCTGTATCGCCGGCAATGCGCACTGCGACGTACTGGCTATTCCCCACAACAGCAACTGGAGCAGCGGCCGCATGTGGTATCCCTATAGCAATCGGGACATACCCCTGCAGCAACAGCAGGAGCAGGCCGCCCTGCGAGCGCGACTGGAACCGCTGGCAGAAATCATGCAGGTCAAGGGCGATTCCGAATGTCGCAACGGTATCGTCAGCGTATTGGGCGATACCGACGAGTTCTGTGATTTTGAAAAATTGCGCCCCGCCAGCGAGGTAATCGAGGATTGCGGCGAGGACGTCAGTAGTGGCGGCATGATGCTAAAGGGTTGTGTTTCGCGTTACAGTTTTGTGCGCTATGCACTGACCGCCGGGCTTAAGGAAGAAAACAAGCTAGGCGTCAATCCCTTTAAATTTGGCATCGTCGCCTCCACCGACACCCATATTGGCGCGCCCGCCGCGGTGACCGAAAAAGGATACCAGGGATCCCACGGCAATGATCGCAATCTGCAGGATCGTCTTATCAGCAAGATAGAGGTACCCGGTGATGTCGCTACCGGCTCACCTGTGCGGTACAACCCCGGCGGTATCGGCGGTATCTATGCGCAAGAAAATAGCCGTAACGCGTTATTTGAATCGATGCAGCGGCGTGAAACCTTCGGCACCAGTGGACCGCGTATCGAACCGCGCTTCTTCGCTGGCTGGAAACTGGATAACAACGTCTGCCAGAGCAGCGAATACCTGGCGGACGCCTATCGTGATGGCGTCCCGATGGGTGCTGACTTACCTGCCGCGCCTACTGGCGTGCAGCACAGCCCTGTTTTTGTCGCCTCGGCCAGCCGCGACCCGCGTGATGGCGGCAACCTGTTACAGCGCATTCAAATCATCAAGGGCTGGATCGATAGCGACGGAAAAACACAGCAGGCCGTCTATGATATCGCCGGTGCACCGGCGGGAGACGCCAGCGTAGACCCCCAAACCTGTGGTGTTTCAGGCAGGGGGTTTTCCCAGTTGTGCGGGAGCTGGCAGGACCCGGACTTTGCTCCACAGCTCGCTGCTGTGTACTACGCACGGGTACTGGAAAACCCAAGCTGTCGCTGGAGTCACTACGACTGCCTGACACTCCCCGAGGTAGAACGACCGCCCAGCTGTACCGATCTCAATCTACCCTGGCAGATTCAGGAGCGCGCCTGGACCTCCCCCATCTGGTACCGCCCACCGGCTGAATAGGCGAGCACCACATGTGCGTGCACAGCCAGAATGCTTTACCATTGGCTCTATGCTTACTCATAGATGGAATCGTTAGCCCTTGGATGTAGATAGTCAGGAAGCACTCCCGGACGGTAGTCAGCTAGCTGCCATAGACCTTGGCAGTAATTCATTTCACCTCACCATCGTGAAAATCGAGCACGGTGAAATGCGTACGGTGGAAGCGTTGGCCGAAAAAGTGCAACTCGGTGCAGGGCTGGAAAACGATATGCTCAGCGAGGAGGCCATTCAGCGCGGTCTCGACTGCCTCTCGCGCTTCGCACAACTGCTGGAAAGTGTTGGGCCGGAGCGCGTGCGTGTGGTCGGCACGCATGCGTTGCGGCTGGCGAAAAATCGTCGCGCCTTCACCGTACCCGCCAAACGTATCCTCGGTAGCCGGGTGGATGTCATCTACGGTCTTGAGGAAGCCAGGCTGGTCTATCTGGGCGTCGCGCACTCACTGGCCGATGACGCGCAGTCACGACTGGTGATCGATATCGGCGGCGGCAGTACAGAGTGCATTGTCGGCCAACGTTTCGAACCACAGTTCCTCGAGAGCCTCCAGATGGGTTGCGTCTCCTTTGGACATGCCTTTTTTCCAGACGGAAGGATCAGCCGCGGAAACTACCGCAGAGCCTACGAAAAGGCGCGCGAGCAAATCTACCCCATTCGCCACCGCTTCGGTTCTAAACGCTGGGAAGAGTGTGTGGGCTCATCGGGCACGCTGCAGGCGCTCGAAACAATCCTGACGCAAAACGGCTGGGAAGAGGGCGGCATTTCCAGACGCGGCCTGACCGCACTGGAGAAACGCCTGCTCAAATTCAAATCGATGGAGGAGATTCAGCTGGACGGCCTGACAGCACCGCGGCGCGGCGTCATCCTGCCCGGCCTTGCCATTGCCAGCGCTTTGTTCGATGTGCTGGGTATCGATCATATGCGCACTTCCGGGGGCGCCCTGCGCGAAGGCGTGATCTACGATCTGATGGGTCGACTCAGCCACGAGGATGTGCGAGAACGCACGGTCAACGCGCTCATGCAGCGCTACGCCGTCGATGCCGAAACTGCTGACATTTTCGAGCGCAGAGCGCGCACTTTTTATATGGCCACGCGGAAGAGTTGGCAATTAACGCCCTACGACTGGGACTTTTTGCACTGGCTCACCCGCACCCACGAAATCGGCATGGCGATTGCACACAAACATTTCAACCGCCATTCGGCCTACGTATTGCGCAACGCAGATTTACCTGGATTCTCACAAGAGGAGCAGGAAGTTCTCGCGGTACTGGCACTGGGACAACGGGGCAAGCTAAAGCCCGATTTCTTTGCCGACATTGCCGAGACAGAGCTACTGAGGATACTGTATATGCTGGCAATTATTCGACTGGCGGGCTGTTTCAAGCACGTTGAAGTACTGGAGCAGTTACCCGATTTCTCTATTTGTGCCGACGAGCAGTCTCTGACCCTGGCGTTCCCCGAGGGCTGGCTGGATGATCACCCGCTCACCGAACGGGAGTTGGGAGAGGAAAAGCAAGTGCTGGGAAAGCTCGGACTGAAACTGAAGATAAGCTGAGCCTTTCAAGCACCCGCCGAGCAGCGCGGTCAGGCCCGTTCCTGTATATCGCGAAGATAATCGAGCAGGATGGCGTTGACCGCTGCGGACGCTTCCAACTGCACCATGTGACCGGCCCCGGGAATCATGCGCACGTCGCGCAGATCGGGAAAAATCGCGCGCATCAAGCTGATCGGATCATCCCCGTGAAACCCCTCCAGGTCCACATCGTGCTCACTGCCCAGAAAGTAGGCGGGCACCGTGCTCTGCACGCCCTCATACGGCTTACGCTGCGCCCACTTCAGATCGAAGGAACGGTACCAGTTGAGGCCGCCTGTGAAACCGCTGCGACTGTACTCACTGACAAAAAATTCCAGCTCCAGTTCAGACAGCCACGACCACGGCAGTGGCGGCGGCTCTGCCATAGCATCAATATATGACGTTCCCGGTGGATACTTGAATACATCGAAATAGTTTCCCGCGCCGCTTAAGGTGTGAAACACCTTGTGCAGAAAGCGTCGCGGCTGGTCGGCCAGCTCTTCATCCGCGCGCGGCGGCACACGAAAATACTCGATATGAAGAAAGTGCGCCTGCGCGATGCGCCGGTACTCGGTGAGCGGCGACTCCTCAGGGTTGTGTGGCGCCGCCGGGTTTTGCAGCCCGATTACCGCGATCACGCGCTCGGGATGCCGCAGCGCCAGATCGTAAATGGCGAAGGCGCCGAAATCCAGACCGGCAAACACGGCGCGCTCCACGCCGATATGATCGAGCAGTCCCAGCAAATCGCCAGTGATGTGGTCAATGTCATAGGCGGCGAGGTCAGCGGGCGCCTCGGTCTGCCCCATACCGCGCATATCGGGAGCGATCACCCGGTAGCCGGCCGCGGCCAGCGCGCTGATTTGTCGGTGCCAGCTGAACCACAGGTGGGGAAAGCCATGGCATAACACCACGGGCATACCCTCCCCCTGCTCCACGTAATGTGTCTGGATGCCGTTAATGGTGGTATGACGGTGTTGCCAATTCATAATACTCTACCCCTACAAAATAAAGGCCACCGGAAGTGGCCTTTATTTTGCGTACACACTGCCTACAAATCGTAGCCGCGCTCGTCGTGCAGCGCCAGATCGAGGCCTTGGTTTTCCTCGTCTGCGTCGACCCGCAGTCCAACCATCATATTGACCAACTTGAGAATGATATAGCTCATTACAGCAGCGTAGACAAACGTCACGACAACGCCGGTCGCCTGCACTGTAAATTGACCGCCAATGCTGTCGATGCCGTCGGAGAAGCCGTTGCCGCTGAAGACACCGAGCTGGGTCGAGCAGAAGATGCCGGCCAGCAGTGTTCCTAATAGGCCGCCGACACCGTGCACTGGGAAGACATCCAGACTGTCATCGACCCTGAGCACGTTGCGCAGCAGGTTGGTTGCAAAATAGCAGACAACACCAGCGCTCAGGCCAATGACAACCGCCGCAGCGGGACCGACTGAGCCCGACGCTGGCGTGATCGTACCGAGGCCCGCCACCATGCCGGTCACCATACCCAGGACTGAGGGCTTGCCGTGGCGCACCCATTCCATCGTCATCCAGGCGAGTGCACCACACGCGGCAGATAAATGTGTGACCAGTATCGCCATTGCCGCCATATTGTTGGCGCCCAGTGCCGAACCGCCGTTAAAACCGAACCAGCCGACCCACAACATACCGGCCCCGGCAACCGTGATCATAAGGTTGTGTGGCGCCATAGGCACTGTTCCAAACCCTTTGCGTGGGCCCATCACCAATGCCGCAACCAACGCCGCCACGCCCGCTGTGATGTGCACCACCGTGCCCCCGGCAAAGTCCTGCAGACCCATCGCACCCAGCCAGCCGCCGCCCCACACCCAGTGACAAACCGGCGCGTACACCACCAGTAACCAGATCGAACTAAATATCAGCATGGCCGAAAACCGCATCCGCTCGGCAAATGCACCCACGATCAATGCGGGCGTTATAATCGCGAAGGTCATCTGGAAGGTCGCAAACAGCGTGGTAGGGATAGTGCCACTCATCGAATCTATCGTAATGGAGGAGAAAAAGACATTGCCGAAATCACCGAGAAAAGGCCCCTGCTCGACGCCTTCACTGCCGAAGGCCATGGTGTAGCCCACCGCAAACCACAAAACCGACATGAGACACGTCAGAGCAAAGCACTGCATGAGAACAGACAATACGTTTTTGACCCGCAGCAGGCCCGCGTAAAACAGCGACAACCCTGGAATTGTCATAAACAACACCAGCGCTGTAGAGGTCAGTATCCACGCTGTGTCCGCGCCGTTCAGTTCATCTGCTCTGCTACTGGCCGAGGCCAACAGTAGCAGTGTGAACGTCAACACATTTACTTGAAGTTTATTCAGAGATGGAAAGATGATCACAGGGCCTCCTCTCCGGTTTCACCAGTGCGGATGCGAACACTCTGCTCTAATGGACTCACAAATATTTTGCCGTCGCCTATCTTACCGGTACTGGCGGCATTACAAATAACCTCAATAGCGGCTTCGACCTGGTGATCGGGTATGCCGATCTGTATCTTTACTTTGGGCTGGAATTCGACCAGATATTCAGCGCCGCGGTAGAGCTCGGTATGGCCTTTCTGGCGGCCATAGCCCTTCACCTCTTCCACAGTCATCCCCATGATACCTATCTGTTGCAGTGCATCTCTGACGTCATCAAGTTTGAATGGCTTGATGATTGCGGTCATCATCTTCATGTTGTTTCCTCACAATTACATTGCCCGATTACGTATGCGTTATCGGCGGAACTCGTATCCTGCCACAGTGTGGTGAAAAGGTTAACTGTCTCGTACAGCAAAAACGGGGTAGCGCGCGATCGCAGACGTCGACGTGGACTCAGTCACTCACCGGGCGAGGTCTGATTTTGTCGTGTATCATCCTGATTGACGCGGTTTCAAACTGCTTTTATCGCTCTAACAGAATAGGTTTATCGTATGAATTTCAGGACATACTGTTTGCTGGCCAGCCTGCTACTGCCAGGCGCCGGGACTCTGGCGCAAGACAACACAGCACCGCAACGCGACCCTATCCCGACCGCGCAACCCCGACAGGTTATCCTGATTATCGGCGACGGCATGGATGAGCAGCAGATCACCATCGCGCGCAACTACCTGCGCGGCGCGGCCGGACAGCTGCTGCTCGACCAGATGCCACTGCGTTCAGCGGTACAGATTCAAACCACGCAGGACAATGCAGAGGGCAAGCCCCTGTACGTCGCAGATTCGGCCAATACCGCGAGTAGCATGGCCACCGGGACAATCACCAGCAGAGGCCGCATTAGCACCAGCGCCGGTGTCGACCGGGACCTTACCACCATCGCCGAGCTGGCTAGCGCCGCTGGCCTGCGCACCGGCATAGTCAGCACCGCCAGTGTCACCGATGCCACGCCCGCCGCATTTGCCGCGCATATCAGCCTGCGCCTGTGTGAGGATTCCGCCACCATGGAGGACATCAGGTACCACGACATTTCGCTGGGTGAATGTAAAACTGACCTCAAGGCAAATGGCGGCAACGGCTCAATCGCAGAACAACTGGCCGAGTCTGCAGTGGACGTCATACTAGGCGGCGGCAGCGCCCACTTTACCCCCATCGCGGAAGGTGAAACGATAAGCACCCTGGATCTGGCACGACGCAATGGCTACCAAGTGGTGACCAACGCCGCCGAATTGGCACAGGCCGCGCCAGATAAAAAGCTGCTGGGGCTGTTTGCAGCGGGCACCATGCCGGTGCGTCTACAGGGCGAAAATGGACGCGCAGCGGAAGACCCCAAGCGCAGCTGGCTCAATCAGCTGCACCCCTATCTGGGAAGCGTCACACTCCCCGCCCCCATGACATGCGTACCCAACCCGGCCTTCAGCAGCGTACCCACATTGCGACAGATGACGGAGGCGGCACTGGCACACCTTGGCAACGACAACGACAAAGGCTTCTTTTTGATGATTGAATCCGCGTCCATCGACAAACAGTCACACGAGCGTAAGCCCTGCGGCTCAATCGGAGAACTGGAACAGCTCGAAGAGGCACTGAACAGCGCTCTGGCCTTTGCCAGGACTCACCCGCACACGCTGATCATGGTGACTGCAGACCACTCCCAGGCGGCGCAGCTCGTCCCCTATGAAAGCCTGTTCGCGGCCTTCCCTATCCCGGTCTACACACCCGGCAAGCTGGCCCGAATCAGGACGCCCGAGGGCGGCCTGATGGCCGTCAACTACGCCACCAACAATTTCGTAATGGAGGAACACACTGGCGCGGCGGTGCCGCTGTTCAGCAATAGCGAGGGGGTGGGACTGATACCGCCGTTCATTCAGCAGCCGCAGATATTCACGATCACTCGAGATTACCTTGGGCTTTAAATAGGCGCATCCAAAAGTTAGAGGTTAATCCAGCTGTTGAGCGCCCGCAACCGAAACTGTGTACCCTGGTAGTTCAGGATCACAGAATCCGGCAGTATTTCCTCTACCTTCATGCCCATTGCAGGAGTACCACCCACGCTCAATGTCTTGCTGTTCAGCACGACAGTAGAGCGTGATGCGTCGCTGGAATAGTCATGGCGCAGGTAGTGAATAGTAGGAACTGTGTCCTTAATTTGCTGCGACAAGTCGATCAGGAACGGCACGGAGTGATCCTCCACACCCCTGTTTTTAGCTTCCGCCTGCGCCAACTTAATAAGCTTGTCGACATCGATGGGCTCATCCCTCGGTTTCGTGCCACTGGCTGATCGTGCATCGGGTTGTCGCTGCGGTTTTCTTACCACCGGCCCCTCGGCCAGACCGGGGTTCTGGTAGAGCTCTGCCACGGCGTCATTTGCCGGTAGCGCAGGCGCTGGTAGTTGTTCTTGAGACGCTGCTACAGCGCTGACGCTCTGCGAGTCAATCTCGGTGGACACCTCCTCCGCAAGCGGCGGCAATGCTTCCGCAACGCGGATCGACTCTATTACTGTCGGCTCCTGAGCGGTTGGCACAGCACGAACGATTTCTGCTACTGCTGGCGCACTGTCTGCTATCGGAGGCGTCACTTGCTCTGCTACTTCCAGGATCTCAGCCGTTTCGCGAGCGAGTTGCGGGGCGCTATAACGCTCCATAAAGAGCCAGGCAATAAGAACGACTGCCACCGAAAGCGCCACCCACAGCACATATTGTCGCCGATTAACGGCCACCTCCTCTACCCGGTGATGCGTTGTCAACCCCGGGACAGGATTCGCATCCTCACGGGAGCGATGTAGAGCATCCAGAATCAGCGACACAGGCAGGTCTCTCGGAGGATAGGCAATAAGTGGTTCTGCGTCATTCAGTCGCCTGCTGCGTTGATCCGAGCTGCAGTTTCTGGCGCGCCTGTTCTGCTGTCACATCAATACCCAGTTGTTTATTAAGCTTAAGCAGCGTCTGCACCCCGACCACACCATCGTCGGCCAAGGCGTTCTGCTGCTGAAACAGGCGCACTCGTTGTTCCAGTGCACGGTTAAAATAACGGCCAGCGAGTGGTTGAGGTTGTTTATCGAGTCGCGCAAAGAGCTGCGCCACCGCTGCCACTACCGCGCTATCATCGCCCGCCACCAGCGATTTGCCGAAATTTTCAGGTGGACGCCACATAAACCGATAGCGGCCTGTCCAGTTAGGTGCCAACTCAGCCAGGCTCATCTGCGCCACACCCGCCGCAGTCACCACCCAGGCACGGGGCCCCTCGATGCCAACCAGCAATACCTCGGCAGAAAAACGCTCCGGGGTAATCGTCTCCAACGACAATGGCCTGTCGAACGCGGCCAACTCATCCCAGGTCCAAACCTCGCCTTCCAGGCAGGCCAGCCCCTGTTGCGCGCCAACCGAACAGGGAAATGGCGGCACTGGCTGATCTGAATTAAGCGCCCACAACCGCGCGAGGGCATCACCGGGCGGTTGCATGGCATCTATAACATTGATTGTCTCTGGCTGGATAGCAATGCTGGAAACAGACGAGGCCGCTGGCGCGGGCGACACACCTGCGTCCGTTAACGCGGCCGATGCCGCAGGAGCCAGTGGTGCCGTAACCGCGCGCGGCGCCAGGACCTGCTCTTCGATAACTGCGGGCGGCATCGCCGTACTTTCCTCTCTGGCGGCCTCTGGCTCGGGCAGCGCGGCGTATTTACCCAACGCCCACCCGCCAGCCCACACCAGCAGCAGCACGGCGAGCACCACGGCAAGCCAACGCCATAGGGTGGTATCCGCTTGCTGCTCTCCCAGCACCTCTTTTACCGCCAGTCTCAGCATGTCCTGGTCCACATGCGAGGTATTACGGCCGTAGGCACCCAGTAGCATCCGGTCGCACAATACATTAATGACGCGAGGGATACCTCGCGTCACCTTGTAAATGCTGCGTACCACAGAGGGTCTAAAAACTACGCGCTCGGGGCTCATGCCCGCCACCTGCAACCGGTGCTGGATGTAGGCACTGGTTTCATCGAGGTTGAGAGGGTCCAGGTTGTAGCGCGCGGTAATGCGCTGATTCAACTGGCGCAGCTCCGGACGCGCTAACATCTGTGCGAGCTCTGGCTGCCCAATCAGGATGATCTGCAACAGTTTCTCGTTGTTGGTCTCCAGATTAGTGAGCAACCTGATCTGTTCCAACACATCGAAATCCAGGTGTTGCGCCTCGTCGATCAGCAGGACGGTCTTGCGCCCGCGAGCGTGATTCTCGAGTAAAAACCGGTGCAGCTCATCCGTCAGCGTTTTGAGAGTGTGCTTATCGTGATTGTATTCAATACGCAACTCATCGCAGACACTGCCCAACAGCTCGATGGCGTTCAGCGCCGGATTGAGAATAATCGCCACATCTGTGTCGGTAGGCAATTGCTCCAGCAGGCAGCGGTTGATGGTGGTCTTGCCAGTGCCGACCTCGCCGGTCAGCAAAATAAAGCCACCGCCGGTGCCCACCCCATAGAGCAGGTGCGCCAGAGCGTCCCGGTGACGGGCACTCATGAACAGGTAGCGGGGATTCACCGCGATGGAGAAAGGTGCTTCTGTCAATCCAAAGTATTGGTAGTACATGCTATCGCGAGCCGGTGGACTGTGCGTTTTAATCTGCGAGTATTATGCCCAAGCGCTGGCGGCAATGCTATGTCGACAGTGAGCAGCGGTGAAGTTGGCTCGTTATAACTACCATCAATATCCAGCCATATACCCTGTCGGCGAGGCTATACAGCGGTGCGCGCAGGCTTGGCAGGGAGGATGTCCAGCATATTAGAGAGTGCGTGCTCGGCAAAACCAGCACCCGCCTCCGCATAATAATTGAAGACGACGTCAGCCCCGGCGGCCCTCATACGAGCTTGCTCGTCCTCGTATTTGGCCACAGCGGCCACTTTGCCAGTGTAGCCGGAGTTGCGCAGCTGTTGCACGGCATCTACCGTTTCCGACAGTGAGGGCATAGTAAACATCACCAATCTGTAATCGGTCGACTGCAGGCCCTCCCAAAAATCTGCATCCTCGGCATCGCCGTAAATAACGCGTCGACCGGCCGCATTGTGCTGATTCATTTTCGTTCTATCGGTATCCACGCCACACACCCGTAAGTTGTATTGCGATTCGATCGTATCGTAGGCCCCGGAGCCCACCCGACCCATGCCAATAATGAGTACCTCCACATTTCTGGCGGGACTTTCAGGATTATCCTCGAACGCGGCCACCGACTCGAATCGCCTGAGTGTCTCCTTGAAAGCACTATACAGGCTGCGTGAGCGGCCATTAAGCAGTGTGGAAAACACAAACGAGAGTGCCACCGCCAGCGCCAATATTGCCATCCAGTCCTCGGTGAGCCAGCCCTTCTTCACGCTAAGCGCCCCGACAATCAAGCCAAACTCACTGAACTGTGTAAGCGCCAGCGCTGCCAGCAGGGCCGTTCTGACGCGCAGTTTATGGCGCGCGATAAGGAAAAAGAAGGCCGCGCCTTTTAACGGCAGGAGAAGACACAGGATCAGCGCAATACCCAGCATACCCAGGGAAGGTTCCACCGCGAGCCCAATATTCAGGAAAAATCCGATGAGAAATATATCCTTAAAACTCATCATCGACTTGCTCAGCTCGCCCGCTTTCTTGTCTCCGCTGAGCAGCATGCCCATCACCAGCGCGCCCAAATCGGCTTTCATGCCCACCACTTCAAACAGGGAGCTCCCGGCAAAGGTGATAATGATACCCGCCAGAATCAGTACTTCATCGTGACCGCTGGCGCGCAGGACATAGCTGGCCAGCGGACGCACGAAAAACAACAACGGCAGCAGCAGGGCCCACTCCGAGGGAATCTTGCCGGTGGACGCGGTGAGGAACAGCACCGCGACAATATCCTGGACAATCAGAATGCCCACCGCAATTTGACCGTGACGCACCCGAAACTCGCCGCGATCCTCCAAAATCGCAACCGCACAAACCGTCGAACTGAAGCTGAGAGCAAACGCCACCAGTGCGGCATGCTGCAGAGTGATGTCCGTCACCATCGGCAAGCCCAGCACGCCCAGAACCAGCAAAAAACCGAACGTCACCAGCCCAAAGCTTGCAGTGTGCTCGAAGGTAGAACGATAGATCTCTGGCCGCAGCAGGCTGGCCAGATCCAGCTTGAGCCCGATAATGAATAACATCAGCGAGATGCCAATATTGGCAATAGACTCGATGAAGGAGGATGATTCAAAACCCGACAGCCCCAAACCAAACCCGGCGACCAGGTAGCCAACAAGTGGCGGTTGTCCGATTTGCCGTGCGGCAAATCCACAGCCGAAGGCGACTAGAATGATCAGGCTATCCATGGTGATCCAGCTTGCGGTAGGTTCATGTGAGTGAGTAATAATGCTTGCGCAAGAGTCTTATACCACATCTATCGTGACGATCGAATTGCAGATAGGCTGAGCTGTGGTGGCAGGTGCCAATGAAGACGCGTTCCCCTTTGGGAAACAATATCGAAAGCGCATTCATAAAATGCGTTTTGAATGCGTCGTTGTCGAAAAAGTATTTTGGTGCGCCCTTGGTCGCCACGGAGTAGCGTTTCCTGACCTGAATGGTGAGCGGGGTGTTGGACTTTGTACTTTATCAAATAGCAGGCGTAGAACTTACGCTGTGCCACCACAGCAAGCGACCTGCGGCACTGGCGTTTATCGATCTGGACAATTGTAAACAGGTTAACGACAGCATGAGACAAGGCCGTGGCGACAAACTTCTGTGCAATATCGCCAATCTCCTTACCGATACACTTCGATCAACGGATGTCCTTGCTCGTGTTGATGGTGATGAGTTTGCCATTTTCCTTCCAGAGATCGAAGCGCATCATGCCCCTGCATTACTCGAAAAAATACGCATACTGCTGCAACAGCTCCCGGCACTGTCACCTTACTTTGATCCCCCTTGCCGCTTCGGCTGGACCTTGCGTTTGGCCTTGGACCTTATCTTGGGTTTGGGTTTGGGTTTGGGTTTGG
>TARA_B110000503_G_scaffold143749_1_pt1 | contig 15660 bp, 16 predicted proteins | sample TARA_B110000503 | Tara Oceans TARA_B110000503 (sample SAMEA4397472) | marine metagenome | biome: Polar Biome; feature: [SRF] surface water layer (ENVO:00010504); material: water (ENVO:00002006), including particulate matter (ENVO:01000060) such as... | depth 5 m | reverse complement strand
ACCAACTGAATCTATTCAATATTTGACCGGACAGTAGTGAAACAATATATAGATTTAATACCACATCGACCACCAATGCTACTTATTGAAAAAGTGGAGGAAGTTTCACGGTACGCATCTAAAGCAAGTGTCAAAATTAGTATACAGAGCCCGTTTTACTCGATTGGAAGAGGTGTTCCGTCGTGGATCGGTATAGAGTATATGGGCCAAACAGCTGCTCTTATTGCGGGCTATCAACTAGAGCAGGGCCATGTCGGTCCGCACCTCGGTTTTTTATTGGGGACACGAAAGTTCGAAGCTAAAACAGCTTGGTTTTATGAAGGAATTGAACTGTATATCACATGCGACGAGGTCGCGGTGGTTGGCAGTACCTTGGCTACTTTTGATTGCAAAATTCAAGATGCTTTCGATAGTGTTATTCTTGCAAAGGCGCAGATTTCTGTGATGATGAAGCCACTTGCTTGAAGATTTGGAGTTAGCTTGAAACGACGTGTAGCAATCACTGGTGGCGGCACCATCTCCTCTCTAGGTAACGATTGGGAAACCGTGCGGACGCGGTTACGGGCGGGAGAAAATTCCGTTTCCTATATGTATGACTGGGATGAATATCATGACATGCATACAAGGATCGCTGCGCCTGTAGAGAACTTTAATTTACCCGAGCACTATACGTTAAAACAGTGTCGAAACATGGGGCGTGTTGCTAAGCTTGCGGTTCTAGCTACCGAGTATGCTTTAGAACAGTCGGGTCTTTTAGGTGATCCAATAATCAGATCGGGTGAGACGGGCGTCGCTTATGGCTCGGCAGTAGGTAGTGCCGAGGCTGGATTAGAATATTTTCACTTATTAGAAAGTAAGAGTGTCAGCAAGGTTAGAGCTACCTCATCGCTTCGCTTCATGTCTCATAGCGCAGCAATGAATATTTGCGTAATTTTTAATACGCGCGGACGCATGTATACAACTTCAAGCGCATGTACATCAGGGAGTCAAGGCATTGGTTATGCCATGGAGGCGATCCGATCAGGTAGCCAGGTGATTATGATCGCCGGTGGTTCGGAAGAGCTCAGTGCCGCGCAAGCCGCAGCGTTCGAGTCTTTATATTCTGCCAGCGCTAACAATGAACAGCCGAAATTGTCGCCGCGACCATTCGATAAGAATAGGGACGGATTGGTTTTAGGTGAGGGAGCATGTACATTAATTTTGGAAGATTGGGACAATGCCGCGCAGCGTGGCGCACACATTCTAGCGGAGTTAGTCGGTTTTGGAACAAATACTGATGGCACCCATTTACTTCGGTCTGAACCTAAGAGCATCGCGGCGGCTATGGAATTAGCGTTGGCCGATGCCGGCTTGGTACGCACGGACATAGGGTATATATCCGGCCATGGCACGGCGACACTCCATGGCGATATCTCCGAAACAATTGCAACACATGCGGTAATGGGTACTTCAATACCGTTTAGTTCTTTGAAAGGACATATGGGTCACGGTCTTGGTTTATGCGGAGCTTTTGAAGCATGGGCGAGCATTAACATGATGAACGAAAACTGGTTTGCACCGACCTTGAATTTAGATGAAGTTGATGAAAGATGCGGGCCGCTCGATTATATTCGTGGTGGGATTCGGGAGGTTGAAGCCGAATACTTTATGAGTAATAATTTTGCTTTCGGGGGCATTAATACTTCCCTGATATTCAAACGGGTCTAATATCCGCGCAGATGTATATTTGAGTATGAAGAAATTATGCCCACTTTCTAAAAATAAGAGAGGTATTAATGCCCCCGAAAGCAAAATTATTGCTCATGACATAATTTGTGTTGATCGACTCCCCATTCCCGACAATGTATCGAAGGTTACCACAGTTACTATCTATATTTTCAAGATGTAGTGTTGGGGCAAACCAGTTTTCGTTCATCATGTTAATGCTCGCCCATGCTTCAATTGCCCCGCACGCGCCTAGCGTATGTCCGATGTTACCTTTCAGTGAGCTAATAGCTTGGTTACTGCCAAATACAGATTCTGTGGCTAAAGACTCAGCGGTATCGCCTATTGATGTCGCTGTTCCGTGTGCGTTCACATATCCTATTTCTTCGATATGTATATTTGCATCTTCTACTGCCATTAACATCACTTTAGCCATCGTCTCTGCCTGGGGCTGTGTGGCGTGGTTCCCATCGCAATTAGTCGCAAATCCGACAAGCTCTGCAAGTATGGTCGCGCCCCGATTCTGTGCAAACTCTAAATCTTCGAGTATCAGGTGGCAGGCGCCTTCCCCTATAACCAAGCCATCACGCGCCGCGTCGAAAGGCCGAGGCGTCTCTTGGGGCGTTTCGTTCCGTAGGCTAGTGGCATATAGCGTATCGAATATGGCGGCTTGAGATGGACAGAGTTCTTCCGCGCCGCCTGCAATCATAACGCTCTGCTTGCCACTTTGAATCGCCTCGAATGCATAACCAATACCTTGGCTGCCTGATGTGCAAGCTGTTGAAGTAGCTATTACGCGTCCTTGCAGCTTAAAGAACATGGCAATATTTGCTGGTGCTGTGTGCCCCATCATTCTGATGTATGTCGTCGCATTAATCTTGGAAATGCCATCACCTGAAATGAAATTTGTGAAGTCTTGCACGGCGTCAGTAGACCCAGTGCAGGAACCGCATGACACGCCGGTGCGTCCGTCGATTAGAGCGGCGTGATTTAATAAGCCCGCTTGCTCAAGTGCCAATTCGCTGGTTCGGACTGCTAATTTTGATACCCGGCCCATGGTCCGAGTTTTTTTTCTCGTATAATGCTTCGGCAATTCAAAGTTGTCGACGGGTGCCGCAAGCTTGGTACCTAAATCTCTAATTTCATCCCACGCGGACACATAACGCACAGCACTCTTATGAGCTTTTAGTGCCGCTCTAAACGTCGGCCAACTATCGCCGATGGGCGTAATGGCAGAAAAGCCAGTAACAACGACACGCTTTTTTTTCATAAATTAGGCATCACAAAAAGAGTTATAACACGCAGTTAGCACATGCCACCATTAACGCTAATTACTTGTCGAGTGATGTAGCCGGCATCATCAGACATCAAAAAATTTGCTAATGCCGCAATGTCATCAACATGCCCAAAGCGTCTCATGGGTATCATTTTCATGGCCTCCTCGACGAACACCTCTTCGGTCATATCCGTTTCAATAATTCCCGGCGCTACGCAATTCACTGTAATTTTGCGCTTGGCAAGCTCAATCGCTAACGCTTTAGTTGCGCCAATTATTCCTGCTTTGGCTGCACTATAGTTTGTTTGTCCTCGATTGCCTATGATGCCGGAAACAGATGCAATAGTAAGAATCCGACCGCCTTCGCGCAGTTTGATCATCGGCATAATGAGTGGGTGCAAGACGTTATAGAACGCATCGAGATTAGTGTGAATTACACTGTCCCATTCGTCACCGCTCATTGCTGGGAAAGCATTGTCTTGCGCTATCCCTGCATTGCATACGACCCCATAAAATGCTCCGTTACTCATGGTATCTTTTGTCAGTGATTCGTATGACGCTTGGCGGTCAGCCACATCAAATTTTAACGTGACGGCGGTGCCGCCATTGCCATTTATTTCCTCCGTTACTTCTTCGGCTAAATCATTTCGACTATTGTAGTGTACTCCAATTTGAAAGCCCTGCTTTGCAAGTTGCAGCGCGCAAGCACGACCAATTCCGCGACTTGCGCCGGTAACTAAGACACGTCTTTTTTGGGTGATAGAGTTCACGATCTAACCTCGATAAATAATATAATATGGATCCTCTGACATAATACCTTTGATCTGCGCGTGCATTAAAAGCTTGTCATTAAGCTTAATTCTGCATGCATATACTCCGAAGGCACCTCCAATTTTCATTTCGCTTTCTACCTCGACCAGCAAGTGATCTCCCACACAGAAAAATGAGGTGTCGGATTTAACGAGACGACTACCAAGAACAAAGCTGATAAGAATCATCTGGCCCTGTTGAAGTCGTTTGATACCCTCCAGCGCTGCGATAGCCTGGCACATGTATTCTAGCCCCAGCCATGCAGGGACTCTTTCATAGGCGTCGACAAATGATCGATTTTTGCCGACGATCACAGTGCATTGAGCTTCATCGTCAGTCCAGTGCTTAATTCGATCAATGAATAACATTCTGCCGCGTTGCTTTAAAACCTCTTTTGGTTCATAAGTCATCGCTGGCACTCTCTCTAATTCTAATCTGTCGTGCTCAATTCAAGGCCAAAGCCACCCGCAGAGAAAATGATGGCGCCGGCTAGATTGAAAGCGTTACCCAGGAGCACTGTTAACCCAAAAGCACTGACCAAAGGAAGACTGCTTAGACTTAGTAAACCAAATGAGAGCAAGCTAGTAGTCGCCGACAGAAGAATTGCAACTGTTGTCTCAACTCGGTCTTCGCTCAGCTCACTGACAAAGATCACGTAGTCCATTCCAAGGCCAAGCACAAGAAACATCGCCATTACGTGAAAGAGACTTACAGGTATACTCAAAACACTAAAGCAAATCAAGCATATCGCAATTGAGGATATAGGCACCAGTAGCATGGCGAGCCCTTGGACTTTGCGATAACGAATGAGAAGTAGCAGTCCAATTACTATTACCGCTACCGCTAATAGACGCGCAGCAGCCTCTCGCAAGTCCTTAACTGCGATACTGCTGGCCTCACTTATACGTATGAGGCTGAGTCCGTCGGTCGTACTGACATGATCCTGCAGGCTGTTTAGTTCTATTGATTTTGGCAGCATTAAAAGACTATACGTGACCCCGTTATCTTTCGTCCAAAATATTGGTAGCCACTGGCCTAATGCTGCCACAACCTCGCTGCCTGAGACCGTCTGCCTAGCCGCCGAAAGATAGCGATTCCGGAGCGCCTGACTGCTCGATTCATCAGCCTTTAACCACTTTAAAAATGGAAAAGCTAAGCCGTTAGAGCCATATAATCGCGAGTATGAATTATAAATATCGCGTTGCTCTTTTGGACTTGGAATAAAACGATGGACGCCAAAAAAGACGTCACCGAACCTGTCAGTGACGTTCTGTATTCTTTCATAGACCTCTTGGTCGTCTGCCCCTTCGACAACAAGGTAAGTTCCGGGTTCGTGGGTTCTGATTAACTCATCGACAACTTTTTCTTGTGCTGCAAGCTTTGGGTCAAGTCTAAAAAACGCGGCGTGGCCATCTTCCTGCTGAAGTATTTTCGTAGACAGAACGGCAGCTGATACCAGGATGACGAATAAAATTACAAGTACAATCGGCCTCCTTATCTGAGACGCAAAGTGTAACAGGCTGCGAGCAATTTTTGTCGGCCAAATGGACGCTGCAGTTGCATGGCTATTTTGTAAAACAGGCCCTAGCGTTATAACCACAAGCCATGCGCTGATCAAGCCGAAGATTGAAAAAAAAGCAACCTGCCTCAATATCTCTAAGCCCGAGAGGCTTAGTGCACTATAGCCTACTATGCTCGTAACCAAGCTAAAAAATAGAGCGCGATAAAGTCCCGGTAATGATTTTATAGAATCGAACTTCATGGTTATATAAAAATAGTGTAACGAGTAATCTACCACTACGCCGATCAGACTTGATCCGAACACTACCGTCAACACATGTACTGATCTAAATACGAAATGGCTGAAAATAAAAGCCATCCCGATACCCAACAGCACGGATATGATCGACAGGAACAGGGGTCGGAATGATCGAAACACTACGATGATCAGGATAGTGATACCCACCATGGATCCAGCTGATATCAACCCTATATCTTCACGAGATTTTGTAGCAGCATCACTCGCAAAAAAAACTATTCCCGAGGCCAAAACAATTACGTCCGGTGCAACAGTTTGAATTTCTTTTACCGTTGAATCTAACTCATTGATGAACTGTGTTTGTTGCGCGATGTCTAAAGCATTACCTTTGACTCGAAAAGGTATTGGTAAGAAATATTTCTCTTGCCCATCAATCCTTGCCCTTCCAATCTCGCCGTCAAGCGCATTGCCAAATGCGTCAGTTATTTGAAGCAAAAACTCACTGGCATAACCCATCGGATCTTCGTGAACTGGAAGTATAGAAAGTGCTGCACTAAAGTCGTAAAACCTTCGACGTGCGGCCTCTGTAATTTCGCTATCAGTAGCGTACGCCAATATTTGTTGTTGGTCAGTCGTTAATAAGTGGAATTGATTGTTTTTTATGAAGTCAGAAAAAGCTGTTGAGAACTCGCTTGATTGGTCAACGTAGAAGGTAGGTGACAGTTCTCGTAGATGCGCTCGTATGGCATCGAAACCTACCTCTAATTCAGTTTCTGAATTTGCAACCAATACCAATAGAAAACGGTTTTCTGCATATGAGCTTATGCGGCCAATGCCATCGGAAATTGTTCTGTTGTCAGTAATGGCTGGCGCGACGCTCTTGATACTCGTGTCAACATTGACGCCCATTTGCACTAATGCCCCTATTGAAAATATAGCAGCGATCAAAAACAAGCTTACAAGCATGTAAAAAAGACGTTGGTAATACTTAGGGACTGAGGCCGCGTACTTACTCTCTGACTTTAATTTCATCTCAGCAAGCGTTCACATGCATCTTGTAAAGCGCTATACCTATCTTCGCACTGTATTAGAAAGGGATCCTCAAATTCTTCTGTATTGTATATAGTGATTTTGTATTTTTGTTTCGGCTGTGCGAGAATAATTTTTGTACTGTCCGAAATTGCGCTTATATCGATATATAAAATATATTTCCGTAAGCGATTTTTTTTTGGAGTTAGTGAATAAGTGGTACTAGTTTTACTGATAGAAAAATTATTTTTTAGATACTCTAGATTCCCGCCAATTAAGTTATTGAGTAGCTTGCCGATTTCTTTCTGAGCACTTCTCGCAATTGATTGTTCTTTTCCCTTGTCGTCGATCATAACGGGCCGATCATTCGATAGATACAGCATCGAAAAACGCGTGGGTAATTCCGTAGACCAAACTAAACCTTTCGAGCACGAGTAGATAAATGTTCCAGAAGAGTTTATCGATTCAGGAATTTCCGATAACACCACTGTTTGATCAAATTGGCCAGTATGGTAGCAGCCGCCAGGAAGTACTTGCGTAAGTTTTTGGTACGTCTCGGGCTCCGAAGCAGCGATGCTTTCTGAGCTGCCCTGAGTCGCCACTATCCATAGCGCCAAACCGACTAAGAGCCTAGCGAAAGCAAGTTCTGTAGCCACCGCTTAATCCGCCATTAGCTGTGAAACTTTTGAAATAAATTCTCGCGGACAGGAAAGTCTCATCACTTTGGTTTCAGCATCTACCGCGGCTTGCACAGTATATCCTTTTGTGAGCTTCTGTTTGGTCGTTTTGTCGCGGATTAGATATTCAATTTTAATACGAAGTTCCCATTCGGTGAGTTTGGCCTCAATAATAATGTCTTGTTCGAAGTAGAGCGCTTGCAGATATTTAAGCCGCATGTCAACGATAGGAAAGCTGTAGCCGCTATCAAACATGCTCCGGTAGCCATAGCCGATAGTGTCGAGCAGGTGGCAGCGCGCGAGCTCAAGATACTTGACGTAATTTCCATGCCAGACAATATTCATGGAATCCACGTCGAAGAACGGAATAGACATCTCATATCGTGCACTGACCATCAGAGTAGTCTCTCATCGGCTAAGATAACAATTGTGCTAAAGCGCTTGCTCAAAAGAAGCTAATCATTTTTTACGTTGTGCGCCAAGGCAAACACTGCATCAACGACATCACCAATCGTTGTTACCGCCTGGAAGTCATCTATCTCGAGTTTCTTTTCCGTAAAGGGCTTTAACTCGAGAAATAGGTCTACAGCATCAATACTGTCGATGTCTAAATCATCAACCAATCTCGCGTCCAATGATATAAGGTCCTCACGTATTTCAAACTGTTCTACTAATGTAGAGTGGATTTTTAAGTAAATATCTCTTTTTGTATGTTCCATTTGCCTTTCGATTTAAGTTAGTAAAATTTATTTACCCGAGAGATCAGTCCAATGCGTACATCATTATTTTAACTCAATTCTCTAAAAGTAAAAGCAGCTTTATTGCTATCGCAGTTCTTCGGAAATTAATCTCGTGTTAGGTAGTCATTGATAGCTGCATTGACAATAACTGCTCCAGATATTGGTTAAGCTTGTTGGCCTGAATATTTGCTGGACGTGCTGTGTCGATACAATCCGAGATTTCTATTTGCTCCATCACCACAATAGTAAAGTGGGGTGGTGAGTCAGGGATGTTATACCAGCTTTCATGCTTACGTAATGTCCTAGGTGTGCAAGTAATCGCCACCGGGCGAATTGGGCATTGGGCTTTTAGGGCAATATTTGCTGCTCCTCTTTTAAACGTTAAATTGTTAGTGTCTCCTGTGCGTGTCCCCTCTGGGAATACGATGAGCGATTGAGCCGCTCGTATCGCGGCAGCTGCCTTGTCGACTAATTGGGGGCCATTATTGTTGTTGGAAATGTATCCAGCCATAGAGACAACGCCAAAAGTGAAAGGATTCCGCCATAACGACTCTTTTACGATGCAACATGCGTCGGGCATCACAGAAAGAAGAAAGACAGTGTCTATTAACGAAGGATGGTTCGCGATCACCAGCTCGCCACTACAATTTAGTCGAGCAGAATTTTCAAAATCAAAAGATAATAGCCCCAAGGTTCGCATTATCGCAATATGTAGTTTCGTTGCCCTGCTGATAGCTCGTCTTGTCAATATTTGTTTATGCGTTTGTTTGATCGGTAGTGGATAGAGACAGATTAGTAGTGCGAGGGCTAAAAAAAATGCTCCTAGCCCAAAAGCAGTAAAACTAAGGCCCGTTGCGAATAGTCGCCAGGCTTTGTCCGCAATTTTTAGCAGGCTCATGCTCCGATCATTGTGGTAGAGCATTCAACTTCAACTAATAGGTCTGATCTGCAGATATCGGCTAAAAGGTAATTAACGTCAATTCCATGATAGTTGATACCAATCATCGTTTTGGCGGCCTCAAAGTCGGCAGGGTGGCGCAAGTAGACACGTAGGGCTTGAAGGGGGCCAGTATCGGAACCGGCAGCCGATAAAACTCGTTCAATATTTTTAATTGTGAGGCGAAGTTGATGATCTAGGGCACCAGCGGCTTGCGTCTTGTGACCGATAATACTTGATGTACCCGAGACAAAAACGTGTTGCTGTGATGCTAGATTAACCGAAGTTGCACGTGCAAAAGATGGACTGCGCGGACCATATTGTCGCGGGTAGTGGTATGCACTAGTTTGTTCGGGGTTTTCGAAGTTTGTATAAGAGTTAGGACTCGCTAAAGCATAAATTACCGCGCCATCTGTATGATGTCCTACGGCAGACGCTGCTGGAAATTCCTTGGGCAAGATCCCCAGTCGGTTAAATGCATCATGCCGCCCTGCGCAAAAACGCTTATACACCTCGAGATTGGCGTGTTCCCGGTTAATATCCGGAAGGAAATTCCACATGCGAAAAATATTGGGATAACCAGACTCGCACAGCATCGAAACTAGGTCAACGTAGGATCGACGTACTTCCTGCTGCATGAATCCGCAAGCATCTTCATCGAGCCAGGTCGCAGCGAACATGACGTCATTACTGCTCGCCCACTGAATTTGGCCGTCGGCGCCACGTTTTACATCGTCTGAACCATATTTAATTACTTCTGCCTGGATACCATTAAGGGATCTAAGTCCGATTGGCACTATGCCTAGTTTGTGGTCAGGCACGCAAGCAGAGCCAAACTTTATAACGGCCAGGGTGCCAGGCTCATCAAGCAAGGTGTCAGTATGATCTGCAGAAAAAAGCTGTGAACGCATCAAATTACTTTATTATGCATAGGACAGTTTTGCTATTTTAGACACTGTACATGCTTTGAAGGTGAGTGTGTAGTGAAAAAAATGCAAGCTGAGAAAAAGTGCAAGATGCCGTTGATTGCTTTAGCATTTTTGGCTTAAAGGCAGTAAACTTTGAGTGGAAACAGGTTATAGATTGATGTGGTAAGAGTAAAGACACTTGCCAGCAAGAAGGCCCAAGATCTTGTGGCAAGCTTCGTCGTGATGGGCTAGGAAGTTTTGATGGCATATTGCTTAAAAAATCGAGGTTTACTATGACGGAACAGACGACGCAGCAATTAGAAATGGCAGAGCTTTTGGTTGAAACTTTGAACTTAGAGGACGTGACTCCCTCCGATATTGATCCAAATATGGCGCTGTTTGGAGATGGTCTGGGTTTGGATTCAATTGATGCGCTGGAAATTGCCTTGGCCATATCTCAAAAATTTGGAGTTCAACTGGAAGCTGAGGATGAAACTGTCCGCAACGCTTTTGCTACGTTGGCTTTACTGACAGCGTTTACCCAATCTCATGCTGCCTGAGCGTGCATTGCGCCGATGCATGATAACTTCTCGCCACTTTTAAAACGAGAGCGTAGTGAACCGATAGCTACAATCTCTGCATCTTTGTCGGCAATAGGATGCACTCGCTGTGTTGTTACCGTTGAGCAATTCCTCGGTCACGTTCATTGTCTGGCCGACCAGCTCCCAGAAGCCCAATTCGCCGTTAACCTTTGTGATAACCGCTACTTTTTCCTGGTGGCGTTTTGTGCTGCATTGGTTCGAAAACAGATTAACTTGCTCCCCGCTAACAAGGCCAGCGGGACGTTGGCTAACTTGAAGGTGCGCTATCCCAAAAGCTATATTTTGCACGATGGGCTGGATATCCCTGAGCCGGGCACACTCAATGTAAATACACTATCGCTAGAAAATGCGTCGCGCACAGATATCCCCCTCATCAATAAACAGCAATGTGCAGCAATTGTCTTCACTTCGGGCTCAACGGGAAGCCCCACTCCTATAGAAAAAACTTGGCATACGCTGTTTGAAAGTACAAAAATTAATGCTAAGACTATGATTGGTGAATTTAGCCAAGTGGGTTTTGTGGTTGCTACTGTCCCAGGCCAGCACATGTGGGGCATGGAAACGTCAATATTACTACCGCTTATGCGGCCACTTTGCATTAGTGATGCACGCCCTTTTTTCCCCCAAGATATCGTAAATTCGTTGTCTCAGGGTGATGCGCCAAGAATATTGGTAACTACACCGGTACATCTGCGTGCGATGCTTCTTAGTGGGCTGACTTTTCCAAAAGTAGCGCTCATTATGTGCGCCACCGCTCCCCTTAGCGCTGAAATGGCTCGCGAGGCTGAGAGTCTTTTCGGCGGGAAGTTGAAGGAAATATATGGATGTAGCGAGGCTGGCTCCTTGGCGTCACGTTATACTGCAAATACGGCAGACTGGTTGATATTCGAGCCGTTTGATCTTTTAAAATGTGGCCAACGTACGATCGCTAAAGCACGGCACTTACCAGTTAATGTTGTTTTGCAAGATAATATTGATATGCTTACACCTCGCCGCTTTGTTTTGCGGGGGCGGAGTCGCGAGATGCTAAAAATCGCTGGGAAGCGCACTTCAATACAAGAACTCAATAATGTTTTATTAACTTGTCAGAACGTTCTTGACGGTGTGATCTATGTACCAACGCCTAAAGGCAATAAGAACGTTTTCGAAGACGGGCGGCCTGTAGCAATAGTCGTATTTAATAAAGATGAAGATGAAAATGAAGAGGGAACTAAGCAAAATATTATTGCACATTTCCATAATAATTTAGATCCCGTATTTTCGCCACGATCTATTTATGTCGTCGCATCCCTTCCCCGTGAAACTAACGGAAAACTCATTAAAAGAAATCTGGATCAGCTGTACTGGTCATTGACGACTTAATTTAGCTTTGTACGAATGATCGATAGTCACCTATTAAGTCTGCTTGTGCATCACTGCCGTGAGCCTCTCTGTCAGAACTTAGCATATCTTTAACGGCATCGGAGATTACTTCGAGAAAGTTCAAATTTTCTTTGAGCTGTGGTAGCGTTCTAGTTCCATCAGCATGCATTAATGTATCGTTAAAGTGATGCAAGCATGGTACTTGGTATTGATCCATAAAAACCCCTCTGTTATCAAGTGTAAGCCTCATACTAGCCCTCACCGAAAATTGCATCTGCATATCTATATTTAGCTGCTGCGCTTGCTGTAGTAGTGGATTGACAATACGTAACATCTTTACGTCGGTAAGCGCATTATTAAAATATAGCAGAGAGAGCACGCCCCAATAGTAAGAATAGTCCCACAATAACTTTAACCCCATCATTTTTCGATCTCCGAATCCGCCGTATAATCCTGTATATAATGACAGAGTATTCGTATAGATAGATTTGAAGACGTGTTCATACAAGATGCTTTTCAGTCGAATATCTTCGCCACCAATGTCTGCCGTGACAAGTTCAGAAATAAAAGAATTTCCTATAGCAATCAAATCGCTGCCAGGCGAATAAAATGGATCGGTGAAAACTCCGGCCTCGCCTGTAATAGCCCATTTATCCTGGCTAAACATCGTTTTGCAACTGTATGAGTAGTCCTCGAGCACCACAAAGTCTAAAAAATTTGCACCGTCAATAGCATCGGCGCACCGCGACTGATTTTTATGAAGCCAGCGCATTGCGCTGGCCTGAGAGCAAATCTCTGCAGTCCTGAAGGCTTGGTCATCCATAACAATGCCGATACTAGTTACGCCTCCAGTGATTGGAATAATCCACACCCAATAACCCGGCCCTACCAAATGATTAGTGCTTAGCCAGCGCTTGCCTCTAGGCTCGCACCGCTTCTGCCATGCATCATTGTTTGTCCAGGAATCCACTTCTATCTTCCGGTCGATACGGAACCAGATTGCATTAGACTTATGATTATTTTTTTCGCTCAGTCCCATTCTGTTTTTAAGAAGAGAGGCACGACCGGAGGCGTCTAAAAGCCAGCGCGTCTTGATATCTAATTGATGACCGGAGCTATTGACGCTTACGGTGTGTTGCCTGCCGCTTATTGCAACCGAGTCGATAGACGCATTGTCGATGATTTTTACGCCTTTGGCCTGTATTTGTCGAGCCAGCTGATTTTCTAGGCTACCCCTGTCGACTTGATAAGTTGGTATGCCGAAGCTTTGGCTCGCTCCTAGCTCATCCTGCATCGAAAAATCCTTAGTTGCAGTACCAAAAAACATGCGAATACCGAATTTTTTTAAATGCTCGGTTTTGAGATGACTTTTTAAATCAAGAGTGTGAGATAAGTATCGGGAACCGATTTCTACAGTAGACTCGCCGACTTTTGCAATAGCTGTAGGCCTTGGGAAAGATTGTTTTTCTAGTACGGTAATATCGGCGTCTGGTGTTCTTGAAATCAATTGGTGAGCCAACCCCAGACCAGCAAGACCCCCGCCAGCAATAGTGATGTCAGTTTTTTTTTGCATGACTCGCCCCGTGATGGTTGTCCATAGAAAGTGTGCAGGCCAAGTTTGAGCTCGCAGATATTTGCAGAAAAAGCGTATCTGTAGTTGTCAATTCATTTAACTCAAGGTTTGCAAGTTGCTCGAGGAGTACAAGTATTTTTGCAGCAGGATTAGTTTTGCATAGTTCATTAAGTACACGATTAATTAGTTTGGGTGGGGCATTGTCAGCGCCTGATGTGTGTATAGATAAAGTTGCAAGAGGTGGCTTGTTAGATATCGGACTTTCCGGAGCAATAAGGATTGCCGCTGCAAAGTCATCGTTGCAATCAAATATCTCTCGGTAAGCGCTGTGCGCTGCACTATCAAATATCGTTATCAGGACAGGTGCTCCATCAGTTAAACAGAGGCTCATGCCTTCTAACAGGCACAACCCAGCAGTGTCATGATAGGCTGCAATTGAATTTGCTGACTTCATGCAGTGGGTGCTTATAGTCCAGTAGCCAGCTGCTGCATTATGAACAGAGTTGTGGAATTTGGTTGGTGACAATTGTGGCGTTGTGACGTTGACAGCTCGGCACATATAATCTGTTATCTCTGTGTCGCCCAGTCCCGAACCAAATACGCAGGCTACGTTAGCAGCATCAAGGCCACTCATATTGAGAGCTTGAGAAGAGACTTCAACAGCCATTTTTACGGGCAGTGGCGCTCGACGGCGCTCGTTCGTAGGAATGATTTCTGGTTTTGGAGAAGCGTTTTTAATCTCACGGGCTGGTTGCTCAGGCCTTTCTGCGATATGAGCCAAATGTGTTCTTAGCTCATGCCAATTACTAAAGCCAGGCCCCCAGGCACCAATACCAAGTATATTGCAGCGCATTGGCAATATTGCATCTCTATTTCTGTTCACTTCAGTGTTGTCCTAAGAGTGTTTGCTGAATACGAGACATGCATTATTGCCACCGAAGCCAAAAGAATTTGTCATTACGTGATTGAGGCTGCGGTATCTGTTTTCGGCAACCATGCTAATACCAATTTCAGGATCTAATTGCTGCATATTTAACGTGCCGGGGACAATGCCCGAGTTTAAAGCTTCAACCGCAAAAATAGCTTCTAATATTCCCGCTGCTCCCAACGTATGGCCAGTCCAGCCTTTTGTTGAGCTGGCGAAGGTAGACTCACCAAATAGGCCGCCTACTACATTGCCTTCTATAAGATCATTGGCTCGGCTGGCGGTGCCATGCAAATTAATGTAACCAATATCTTTTGCCTGTAAGTGCGCTAGTTTTAAAGCTTGCGCTATTGCCATTCGAGCGCCGTCTCCCGTAGGGTGAGGATGCGACATGTGGTGCGCGTCTGAAGTCTCACCATAGCCGCTGAGCATTATACCAGTGTGTTCGTCAACTTCATTGGCTCTTGCAAGTATCGCGAACCCCGCTCCCTCACCCAAATTGATACCATCTCGGTTTTTGTCAAAGGGGCGACAAGGTTGCGCTGAAATCAGTTGTAGGGAATGGAAGCCATACAGCACACTCTTGCCCAAGGTGTCAGCTCCGGCTACTACTACTGCATCCACAAGGCCTAGCGTTAGCCAGCGTTTTGCAGTGGCAAAAACTTTCGCTGATGATGAGCAGGCAGTATTAATTGTAAGGGTAGGACCGGTGCAACCGAGCAGGTGTCCCAAATAGAGTCCGGGTGCATGGGGGTTGAGGACGTTGCTTTGATGGTATTCATCAGGGAGAGCGTCATCTTCCCCTAAGTTTGCATAGGCTTGTTCTGAACGATCGATGCTGGAGGTGCTGGACCCCATCACCACGCCAATGCGTTCAGTTCCCATTTGCTGCTTGAGGCGCTCTACCGAGCTCAGAAAGCTGCCTTGGTGAAGCCCGATATATATTAGGGCATTGTTGCGGCTTTCCCAATGAGATTGGGCTGGAGCCCAGCTGTAATCATCGATCTCCGGAACAGAGCCTAGCCATGTATTTAAGCCGGTCTCGTCGTAATTGCTTGCGCGCAAGCCCGACTTCTGGGCCGCTACGGCACTGCGAACAGCGGCAAGGCCTGTTCCTGCTGCGCAGGTAGCTTCATAGTCAACTAGAGCTATGTCCATTCCTTTCACTCTTGACGCGAATAATTATTCTTAACAAACTCAATACAAGTGTAGGGTGGTTGTTGGGTATAAGACAAGTGAAAGGGCTGTCGTGGGAAGAACTTCTGCTGAATGCGAGTCACTAGGACTGCAAAGAAGGTAAATAGCCTAGTTAGTGCCCATCCATAAATGGATGTTTTTTTGAAAAACATCCTGTTTTA
>TARA_B110000503_G_scaffold46741_1_pt1 | contig 15691 bp, 12 predicted proteins | sample TARA_B110000503 | Tara Oceans TARA_B110000503 (sample SAMEA4397472) | marine metagenome | biome: Polar Biome; feature: [SRF] surface water layer (ENVO:00010504); material: water (ENVO:00002006), including particulate matter (ENVO:01000060) such as... | depth 5 m | reverse complement strand
TTTTTATTATTTTTTGAGCTGTTCCTTAATAAGGTCACCGATAGTAGTCGGGCCTTCAGACTCAATCGACTTTGTGTTCAACTCTTGCATTTGCACACGTTGTGCAGCAGCTTCTTGTGCTCGTATTGCCAAACTAATAGAGCGGCCTTTACGATCTAAGTTCGCAACGAAGCTGATAATTTCTTGACCTTCTTTAAAGTCTGATAGATCTTGGCCTTGAGCCAATTCTCCACGCTTTAAGAAGCCTTGTACGTCTGTGGTTAAATCAACCAACAAACCACCAGGAGTAACTTCGGCAATAGTACCCGTTACTTCGGTGCCTTTAACATTAGCAGTGGCGTAGTCGGAGAACGGGTCGCCTGCCATTTGTTTGATACCAAGAGCTACACGCTGGCGCTCTGTATCAATAGACAAGATAACAGCGTCAATTTGCTGGCCTTTCTGGAAGCTTTCTAACAAGCTTTCATCGCTCTTATTCCAATCAATATCAGATACATGAACAAGACCATCAATACCATCTTCTAGACCTATAAATAGGCCAAAATCAGTCTTAGAATTTAGCTTACCAGACACCTTATCGCCTTCAGAGTACTGGTTAGAGAATGCAACCCAAGGGCTTTCACTGCACTGCTTCATACCTAAAGACAAGCGGCGTTTTTCGCCATTGATGTCTAAAATCATCACTTCAATTTCTTCACCTACAGCAACCATTTTAGATGGGTGTAAGTTACGCTTCATCCAGCTCATTTCAGAGGCGTGAACTAGGCCTTCAATACCGTCAGAAACTCGAGCAAAACAACCGTAATCAGTCACGGTGGTTACGGTTGCTGGCAAACGACTACCGACAGGATAAGTGTCTGTAAAGCTGGTCCAAGGATCTTGTTGCAGCTGCTTCAAACCTAAGGATACCCGCTGCTTTTCAGCATCAAATTTCAATACTTTTACTTCAATATCAGCACCGGCAGTTAACATTTCACTTGGATGCTTAATACGACGCCAAGCGATGTCGGTAATGTGTAGCAAGCCATCTAGGCCACCAAGGTCGATGAAAGCACCGTAATCAGTTAAGTTCTTCACAAAACCTTTCACAACTGCGCCTTCTTCTAGGGTCGCTAATACTTGTGCACGCTGAGCCTTGTTGGCTTCATCCATCAAAGCTCTACGAGACACGACAACGTTGTTGCGTAACATATCAATCTTGATGATTTTAAATTCAAGATCTATGCCTTCTAAATGAGACACATCTTGTAACGGACGGGTATCAATCAAAGAACCTGGTAGGAAGGCACGGATGCCACCCAACTCAACGTTAAAGCCACCTTTAACACGAGCACTAATAACGCCGGTAACGGTTTCATCGTTGGCTTGGATTTTTTCCAGTTGCTGCCAGAGTTCCATTTCACGAGCACGTTCGCGAGATACTTGGGTGGCACCTAAGCCGTCTTCAATTTCCTGTAGAGCGACTAACACCTCGTCGCCTACGGCAACTTCTAGCTCGCCAGCCGCATTAAGAAATTCACTGCGTGAAACCACGCCTTCAGACTTTAAGCCGACGTTAATGGTGACGACTTCACTATCAATAGCAATGACTACACCAGTAATCAAAGAACCCTTTTTCATCTCTACCTGTTCAAAGCTTTCTTCAAACAGGTCTGCGAAACTTTCGCCCATGGTAATACCCGATGAGGTTAACGATGCACTCGGAACTGAACTTCAGTAGGAGCGTCTCGAGATACCTCTAGTTAGTTAATGTTACGTAAGGATGTTATAAAACACCTTTACTATGAATAAATGTAAGGATCTTTTGCTCCACATCTAAAATACTCATGTGGGTACAATCAATCACTAACGCATCGTCGGCAGGTTTTAAAGGAGCAATCGTACGATTTTCGTCACGCTCGTCCCGTTGCTGAATATCCGTCAGTATATCTGACAGGCTAGCACTCAAACCCTTGCTTTTCAACTGTTTATAACGCCTATCTGCCCGTTCTTGCGCACTTGCCGTTAAGAACACCTTTACTGACGCTTCTGGGAAGATTACTGTGCCCATATCACGCCCATCTGCAACCAAACCTGGCAATTCTGAAAAAGCACGCTGGCGTTCTTGCAGTGCTTTACGAACCAAAGTAAGACTTGCCACTTTTGAAGCATTCATACCACAAGCTTCGGTACGAATTGACAGACTCACGTCCTCCCCTTCGAGCACTACCTTCACACCATCACCGTGTGCTTTAAATTGCACATCTAAGCATCCTGCAATATCAGCTACAGCCAACTCATTTTCAGTGCTAACACCATGATGCTCTGCAGCCAAAGCAACTAAACGATATAAAGCACCGCTATCGAGTAAGTGATAACCCAAACGGTCAGCGAGTATTTTACACAATGTGCCTTTACCGGAGCCACTAGGTCCATCAATTGTTATAACTGGGCCATTTTTCATGACTGAAATTCCTCGTCAAGCATCATACCTACAGTACGCGCTAATTCGACAAAGTTAGGAAAAGATGTGGCCACATGGGCACAGTCTAGAATTTTTATATCAGCCCTAGCCCTTAAACCAGCAATGGTAAAGGCCATGGCAATACGATGATCGTGGTGTGTGACAATCTGCGCAGGGCCAAATTGTGCATCTGCACCCATACCCTGAATAATGGCACCATCATCAGTGCCCTCAATAGTGATGCCCATTGCACTTAGGCCATCGACCATGGCTTGAATACGATCACTTTCCTTGACTCGCAACTCTTCAGCACCAGTAATGGTGGTGGTACCCGTAGCACAAGAGGCCGCTATCATTAACGCTGGAAATTCGTCAATCGCCAAAGGCACTTGACCTTCCGGCACATGAATGCCCTTGAGTGGTGCATATTTAATATGTAAGTCGGCCACTGGCTCACCACCTACTTCTCGCTCATTTTCAATGCTCAGATCAGCACCCATTAAACGTAGGATATTCACTACTCCAATGCGCGTCGGGTTCATACCCACATGTTCAATAACAAGATCTGAACCAGGGCAAATAGCTGCAGCAACTAAAAAGAAAGTGGCTGATGAAATATCCGACGGCACGTCTATATCAGTGGCTGTAAGTTGCCCTTGACCCATAATTGAACAGGTATCTGCAGTGCGCTCAACTCCATAGCCAAATCCTTTGAGCATGCGCTCTGTATGGTCACGGGTAGGTGCAGGTTCAGTGACACTAGTCTGTCCTTGTGCGTACAAACCAGCCAACATCACACAAGATTTCACTTGCGCACTGGCCATAGGTAAATTGTAATGGATACCAGTTAGCTGTTGGCCGCCTTTAATTTTCATTGGTGGACAACCACCCAGAGCTGTATCAACTACAGCACCCATTAAGCGTAATGGTTTAGCCACCCGCTCCATAGGACGCTTATTCAATGACACATCACCACTAAGCTCTACATCAAATGCTTGGCCAGCCATTAAACCTGCCATCAAACGAATAGTAGTGCCAGAGTTACCCACATAGAGTGGGCCTGGTGGTGGCTTGAGCCCATGAAGGCCTACTCCGTGAACTACAACTTTACCATCTGCCGGACCTTCGATAACAACACCCATATCACGGAACGCCTGTAACGTTGCCATGGCGTCTTCACCTTCTAAAAAGCCGCTGATATGAGTAGTGCCTTGTGCTAACGCGCCAAGCATTATAGAGCGATGAGAAACGGACTTGTCGCCAGGAACTCGAATTCGCCCTTGTACTTGACCGCCTGCGTGTACGTTAAAATGTTTTGTATTTGTCATAGTTCCAGTATAGGCAGAGTTTGCCAATATTTTTTCAAAATGATGTCGTGCACTGCGTGCTCGAGTAAAGATACCCATCATGGTTTGACTGTCACCTATGGCCACAGCCTCCCTTAAATCAGCCAAACCTTGGGTGAACTGATCTAATGTTTTAAGACAGGCATCACGATTGGCTATGAACACATCATGCCACATGGTTGGATCGCTACCGGCAATGCGAGTAAAGTCTCTAAAACCACCTGCTGCATAGCGAAAAATGTCTTTATTGTCTGTATCTGATGCTAGCGTGTCTACCAGTGAAAAAGCTAAAAGGTGCGGTAAATGGCTAGTTGCGGCCAATACTTCGTCGTGTCTTTCAACGTCCATCAGCAACACTTCGCTACCAACACCAGCCCACATATCACCTAACACCTCTATAGCATGAGGATGGCTAGTCGTTAGCGGAGTAATAATGAATTTATGATCAACAAATAAGTCAACATTCACCGCATTAATGCCGCTGCGCTCAGACCCAGCAATGGGGTGCCCAGGTACAAAACCCGGTGGTGGCGTAACAAAAATGTCATAAGCTGCAGCAACAATGCTGCCTTTTACACTACCTACATCAGTTAACAGTGTGTGCGCGCTTAAGTGAGGAGCCACTTGGGCTAATACCTTCTCCATAGCTTTAACTGGAACGGCCAATACCACTACATCCATTTGGCTAATAATAGTGGCCAAGTCTGTCACTTGATGATCGATTACGCCTTGATCTTTTGCTTGCTGCATACTGGCTTGATCTAAATCGTAGCCCCACAGCTGATGCTTTTGGGTGCGCCTCAAGGCTGCAGACAAAGAACCACCAATCAAGCCTAAGCCCAGCACTAACACCTTGCTATGGCAAAAAGACACCGCCGGCTGAGGTAGTAAAGGAGGCTTAGTTAGCACAGGTGTCATTAAAGCACCGCCTGCGGGTAAGAGCCTAACAAACGAACCTCTATAGAGTCTTGATCTAGATCCTTTAGTACTTGTTGTACTTTGGCATCGCTATGATGGCCTTCAAAGTCAATATAGAACACATAACCCCATGCGCCTTGCCCTGAAGGCCTAGACTCAATGCTAGTCATACTCACATCATGACGATGAAATGGTTCCAATATATGATACAAGGCACCTGGTTTATTGCGAGCCAATACCAATAAAGAGGTTTTATCTTGTCCAGAAGCAGGCACTGTTGAATGACCAATAATCAAGAAACGTGTAGTGTTATCTGGTTGATCTTCAATGTTTGCGTGCTTAACCTCTAGCTCATAAAGTTGTGCTGCCATAGTGCCAGCAATAGCAGCCACTTTGCCGATATCTTCACCCGACTGTTGAGCTACCCTGCGAGCAGCCTCCGCATTACTACTCACTGCAAAACGCTCTGCCTGTGGCATGTGGTTATCCAACCACGAACTGCACTGGGCTAGCGACTGCGAATGGGAGTATATACGTTCCACTTTCGATAAATCTGTACCGTCTTTCACCAACAAATTTTGGTGAATTCGCATTTCCACTTCGCCGGAAATGACCAAGGAGGAGTGACGAAAGCTATCCAACGTATTGTTGATCATACCCTCAGAGGAGTTTTCAATAGGTACTACGCCGTAATGAGCCCTCTTGGCCTCTACTTCACGAAACACCTCATCAATAGAACCTAAAGGCGCACTGATCACCGAATGTCCAAAATGCTTTAGTGCTGCAGCTTGAGTAAAGGTGCCCTGAGGCCCTAGAAAGGCAATGCGCATTGGCTGTTCATGGGCTAGACAGGCCGACATCAATTCACGAAACAGGCGTGCCATCTCCTCATCATCTAACGGGCCCTGATTACGCTCCATGACCCTACGCAGCACTTGTGCTTCTCGTTCTGGCCTATAGAACACTGCGTCTTGGCTACCTTGATGAAGTTGCTTAACTTCTGCAACTCGCTGCGCACAAGAGGCTCGTTGGTTAATAAGACTTTGTATTTGTTGATCAATTTGATCAATATCTTGACGCAATTGGCCAAGTTTTTGCTCTTGCGTTAATGCCGGCTTGGTCATAATTGTTTTAAGCCCAGTGTCGTGTTTCAAAATCTTTCATAAAGGCGATTAGTGCAAGCACCGCCGCTTCAGGAACTGCGTTATATATGCTTGCCCTCATACCACCCACACTGCGGTGACCTTTTAGGTTAAGTAAGCCGTTGTCTTGCGCCTGCTGTAGAAAATCACTATTCAACGCTTCATCTTCCAATACAAAGGTGACGTTCATTTTAGAGCGATTAGACACAAGAATATTATTTGAATACAACTCACTTTCATCTATTGCTTGATACAAAAGCTTGGCTTTGGCAGTGTTTTTTTCGGCCATAGCCTCAAGACCACCTTGCTCTAACAACCAATCAAAAACCAAACCAGCTAAATACCAACCATAAGTTGGCGGGGTATTTAGCATGGAGTCATTAGCCGCCTGTAGAGCGTAGTTAAACGGATTAGGGGTTGTGCTAGAGGCATTGCCCAATAGGTCTTCCCGAATAATTACTAAAGTAAGCCCCGCTGGGCCAATATTTTTTTGAGCGCCTGCGTAAATAGCCCCAAACGCAGAGACGTCAATCGGTTCTGAAAGAATAGTTGACGACATGTCTGCTATAAGAGGTACTGCAGCCGTATCAGGCACATAGTCAAACGCCAAACCTCCAATGGTTTCATTGGGACAATAGTGCACATAAGCAGCGTCTTTGTTGAGTTTAAGATCAGCTTGTTGGGGCACACTATGATAGCCACTAGCTGCACTTGACGCCGCCTGAGATGCGGTACCATAGGGAGCCATAGCAGCTATTGCTTTCGCAGACCAAATACCAGTGTCAATATAATCTGCATGGGTTTTAGCACCCAACAAGTTCATAGGTAATAAAGCAAATTGGGCCGTAGCACCACCCTGCATAAACAACACTTTATAGTTGTCTGGAATACCCATCAACTGGCGTAGCTTCGACTCTGTTTCTTCCGCCATGGCCATATACGCAGGGTGCCGATGACTAATTTCCATCGCCGACAAACCACGGCCTTGCCAATCTAAAATTTCCGCTTGCGCCCGCTGTAACACAGCAGTAGGCAGTGCGGCAGGACCTGCACAAAAATTAAACTTACGTGTACTCATGGACGCCTACTCCTGTTCTGGGGCGTCCGTCGCCGCAGAAGCCTCATCGGTGTCCGACTGAGGGCTATTTTCTGAAGATTCTGGAGTACTTTGTTCTACAGAGCCCTCAGAACCTTCTTCAATAATCTCTTCAGAGCTTTCTTCTATAGTTTCAGCAACTCGCGCAACCTGCACCAGTTTTTCGCCCTCTTGTACCTTAATCAAGGTCACACCTTGAGTATTACGACCTAACACAGACACTTCACTAGTACGAGTACGCACTAAAGTACCTTGATCACTGATGAGAATAACTTCATCGCCATCAAACACTTGAACTGCACCGATAAGGGCACCGTTACGTTCAGACATTTGAATAGCAATAACACCCTTACCACCACGACCACGTACAGGGTAGTCTTCATTACGGCTTTGCTTACCATAACCATTTTCACTAGCAGTCAATATACGACCTTCTGCTTGCGGCATGATTAAGCTAATAACGATGGCATCTTCAGCAAGACGTATGCCACGCACACCACGAGCAGTACGGCCCATTGGGCGCACATCGCCTTCATCAAAGCGTACTGCTAAACCATTACTGGCAAACAACATAATTTGCTGCTCACCATCAGTCACTGTAGCTCCAATCAGCGTGTCGCCTTCATCCAAACCAAGGGCTATTAAGCCACTAGTACGAGGACGCGCAAAGGCGATTAATGGTGTTTTCTTTACAGTACCATTAGCCGTAGCCATAAAGATAAAGTGGCCTTCTTGGTAGCCACCCTCTGGCAACGGTAAAATAGTAGTTAAGCGCTCACCCTCTGCCAATGGCAGTATATTAATAATTGGGCGACCACGGGCCGTACGACTGGCTTGTGGAATTTCAAACACTCGTAGCCAATAAACTTTGCCTAAGTTACTAAAGCACAAAATAGTGTCGTGAGAAGAGGTCACTAGTAAGTGTTCTACAAAGTCGTCCTCTTTCACTCCTGTAGCTGCTTTACCACGGCCACCTCTACGTTGGGCTTGGTAGTCACTTACCGGCTGAGTCTTAGCGTAACCACCATGAGAGATAGTTACCACTAAGTCTTCTTCTGGAATCAGATCTGCTACTGTCAGGTCTTGACGTGAGGCAATGATTTCTGAGCGACGCTCATCACCATAGGACTCTAATATTACCGCCAATTCTTCACGAATAACTTCCATCAAACGTTCGGCAGAACCTAATATTTCTAACAATGCTGCAATACCTTCTAACAGCAACTGGTATTCAGTAACAAGTTTGTCTTGCTCTAACCCAGTTAAACGATGTAAACGTAATTCTAAAATCGCTTGGGCTTGCCCTTCTGAGAGCTGATACTCATCGCCATGCAAACCAAATGCAGCGCCCAAAGCATCTGGCTTACAGGCATCTGGGCCTGCACGCTCAAGCATGGCTACAACTGGGCCAGCAGGCCAGCGTTGGGCAAGTAACTTCTCACGTGCTTCTGCCGCGTTAGTAGAGGTTTTAATCAATGCAATCACCGGATCTATGTTAGCCAAAGCTATCATTAATCCTTCGAGCACATGTCCACGCTCACGGGCCTTACGCAGTTCAAATAACGTACGGCGCGTCACAACCTCACGGCGGTGACGTACAAAGGCTTCGAGCATTTGTTTAAGGTTTAACGTACGCGGTTGTCCGTCAACCAAAGCCACCACGTTGATGCCAAACACGTTTTCCATTTGCGTTTGAGCATACAAATTATTAACAATCACTTCGGGCACTTCGCCGCGACGCAACTCAATAACCATACGCATGCCGTCTTTGTCAGACTCGTCACGCAGCTCTGTAATCCCTTCAATTTTCTTATCTTTAACAAGCTCGGCAATTTTTTCAATTAAACGCGCCTTGTTCACCTGATAAGGCAACTCAGTAACGATAATAGACGGCTTGTTATTCTTTGGATTCTCTTCTACGTGATAACGGGCACGTACATATATACGACCACGACCAGTGCGGTAAGCTTGCACAATACCTGCACGACCATTAATTATACCGGCCGTTGGAAAGTCTGGGCCAGGGATGTGCTGCATTAGCTCATCCACTTCTATATCCGGGTTCTCTATAAGGGCTAAACAACCACTTATTATCTCATTAATGTTATGAGGGGGAATATTAGTAGCCATACCTACAGCGATGCCTGATGAACCGTTTACCAATAAATTTGGAAACCGTGTAGGCAATACGTCAGGAATCATTTCCGTGCCATCATAGTTAGGCACAAAATCAACGGTATCTTTTTCTAAGTCGGCCAGTAAATCATGGGCTATTTTCTGCATACGGATTTCCGTATAACGCATCGCTGCTGCAGAATCGCCATCTACTGAGCCAAAGTTACCTTGGCCGTCGACTAAGGTGTAACGCAAAGAGAATGGCTGTGCCATGCGTACGATCGTGTCATATACCGCCGTATCACCGTGAGGGTGATACTTACCAATAACGTCACCCACCACACGGGCAGACTTTTTATAGGCTTTATTCCAATCGTTGTTCAACTCACTCATCGCGAATAATACGCGCCTGTGCACAGGCTTTAAGCCATCACGCACATCGGGCAGCGCGCGCCCAACGATTACGCTCATGGCGTAATCTAAGTAGGATTGTTTGAGTTCATCTTCAATATTGATAGGCGATATTTGTTTAGCTATTTCAGCCATAATTATGCCAATTTCCTTGTGCGACTAACGCTTCGAGCTTACCTTTCGGCGCCCTTATGAACAACGCCTAAAAAGAGCGTCAGTTAAAGCGCAACTTTAGCACAATTAAACGCTAATTTGCCACCTTCAAAGGCATCATTAACAGGCCCTACAGATGACCCTTTTTAGATGCAGTGTATAGATTTAAGTGACATGCTATACTGAGGGCCATTTTTTATTAGCTTGAAAGACCACTGTGAACCAAAACGTAGACCCTGCAGAAATAGCCAAATTCGAAGCCCTTGCCGCCCGTTGGTGGGACTTAGACAGCGAATTTAAACCCTTACACGCCATCAACCCATTACGCATCGGTTGGATTGATGAGCGCGCCCACCTTCATGGTAAAAAAGTAGCCGACATCGGCTGTGGTGGTGGCATCGTTGCCGAAGCGATGGCGCAGCGCGGCGCAATGGTCACGGGTATAGACATGGGAGAGGCTCCACTTAAGGTGGCAAAACTACACAGCCTAGAAAGTGGCGTAGAAGTTGATTACCGTCAAATGACCGCAGAACAGCTGGCTGAAGAAGAACCCGGCTTATACGATGTAGTGACCTGCTTAGAAATGCTAGAGCACGTACCTGACCCTAGTGCAGTTATCGCAGCCTGTGCAAAGCTACTTAAACCAGGTGGCCAAGCCTTTTTTTCAACCATTAATCGCAATCCAAAATCATACTTATTTGCAATCGTTGGTGCAGAATACCTATTGAAAATGCTCCCAAAAGGCACTCACGAACACAAGAAGTTCATCAAGCCTTCTGAATTACACGAATATATGCGCTTGGCCGATTTATCTGGACAAGAAATGACTGGAATGACCTATAACCCACTCACCAAAATATACGCTTTAAAAGCTCGAGATGTGGACGTTAATTACCTGGTCTACGCCACCAAACCTCAAGCTGACCAAGCATAGGTTGATACCTAAACCTAGACTGCCTAGGTTTCACTTATTAAGGACGATACTTTCATGCTTGACTACTCTGCCCCAGAAAAACTACTCAAAAATCGAGTAATACTAATAACTGGAGCTGGCAGCGGCATCGGTCGAGCAGCGGCTATTGATTGCTCACGATTAGGTGCAACCGTAATACTACTGGGCCGTACCTTAGAAAAACTTGAAGCTGTATACGATGAAATTGAAAGTGCCGGATATGGCCAGCCAGCCATCTACCCTTTAGATTTACGCTCGGCAAAAGATGAAGACTACACTGAACTTGCCGAGATACTCGAAGGCGAATTTGGTCGCTTAGATGGGTTGGTTCACAACGCATCGATACTAGGCGAACGTACACCTCTATCTAATTATGAGTCCCGCACTTGGCGTTTAGTCATGCACGTTAACGTAACCGCTGCGTTCATGATGACACAAGCACTTTTACCTTTATTAGAGACCTCCAATGATGCCTCAGTCATCTTCACCAGCTCAGGCGTTGGTACTCAAGGAAAGGCTTATTGGGGCGCCTACTGTGTATCTAAGTTCGCAACTGAAGGCATGGCCCAAATGCTCGCAGAAGAAACTGAGAACACTAGTAACATTCGTGTAAATATCATTAACCCTGGAGCCACTCGCACTAACATGCGGGCCCAAGCTTATCCTGGGGAAGACCCGGCGCTAAACTTAACACCCGAAGACATTATGCCAACATACCAATACTTACTTGGCCCGGATAGCCTAGGCATTACTGGACAGCGATTTAACGCACAAGAAATGAGTAAGCTGGAAGAAAAAGTTAATGTTACTGACCAAGAAAGCGAAACCACTCAAGAAAGTACCTAAAGCCAGCACTAGCCTAGCCTGACTATCGCATCAAGCTAGGCAACGCACTGTCAATGTGCTCAATTATTACCACTCTTGGCAGCATAAACTTCCACTAATTCCAATTTTTTCTGCCTAGTTAATTTCTTCATGGCAGCTTCGCGCTTGCTAGCAGCAGATCGATCTGGCTGTGACTCCTGAAATACCATAGCGAAAGCAGGATCTGTACGAAAAAAGCGCGCACCTAACCTTCCTCCATCACAATGTTCTTTGAAGCGCCTTTTTGGATCAGTAGTGATGCCTGTGTACAATCGCCCACCTTTGGTCTGTACCATATACACCCACCAAGATTTTGGCTTCGCTGCACTCCTTTCAATTCCCACTTCAACTCTCACTCCAACTCTCACTCCGCTGCGTAAAACTTGATATAATACGAGCCATCTTAACCTAGGCCCACGAGCAGACCAAATGCAACCCATGGAAACTTTGAGCGATCTTCTACAACAGCTACAAGGCCAGTACCGTGTATACGACATGGGCTGCCGCCTCAGTAAACTTTCCTCGGCAGACTTTAAGTCTTTTGAAGAAGGGAAAAAACCTTACCCATCGCCATGGTTAAGACACGCTTGGGTAGGCATTCTATCTTGGTCTCCAAAAACTCCTGACCACAAGAAGTCTACCCCTACCATTTGGTTTCTTAAACTACCACTGGATGAGCGCGGCCTGCTAATACAAGCTGCACGTGATGAATTCCTAAATCAGTTACTAGAAACCATTGGTACCAACATGCTGGACCAGCAAGCTTCTAGCGAGTGGGCCGAACAGCTAAAGCACAGTAACCTTGCGTTCACCCCAGACCAAGCTCGAATGGCAGCCTTTCATGCCCAAGCAAGCTTTACCTTAGAGCAGGCCTGTTCCAGCTTTTATCCGGCAGTGCGCCGCTACATGAGTAGCGAAAACCCACAACAAGGTTGGCAAGAGTTGGGTTTACAAGGTTTTGCGGATTTTTCAATACGGTTAAATGAACAGCAAGACTGGCAACAACAAGTGAGAAAATTGCCAGGTCCGGTATTAGATACCATTGCAGCTCAACTTGAAAATCAAAAACTAGGCCACTCCTTAGCCAGCGCGTTTATCTTACGAGGCCAAACCAGTGAAGATGAGGGTGAAAAAATAGCGTGTTTACGCGCCGTTAGCCAATCACCAGACGCCACCTCACGCCAGCAATGGTTAACACAACTATTAAATAAGGACAGTATAGTAGGGGTAGAACTTCTGGCCACCATCACCAGTAAGTGTAGTGAGGACTTATTGAACGAAGAGCTAATGAGGCTGTTTTTGCATCAATGCGCTGGGGATCAGGGCGTATTTAATGGTTTAGTACAAGAGCTTATGTACCAACCTCAATTACGCATACAAGTGCTCGCAGCCTTTAGAGCCCAAGAGCGCAGCCCTGCCCTTATACAGGCAATCGGCGCACTTATGGGACAAACTGAAAGCTAAGGCTTAACTAGGCAGGCAGACCGTCAGGTAGTAGGCTAAGCTAGGCTAGATATTAACCTGGCCCAGCACCTGCGCGCGAGGCTTCAGTTTCTGGTACAAATGAAGCATGCATCATTTGTTTCAAACGACCAACCAATGTAGCATCTAGATGCACACCTTGATCTAAACAGCGCTCGCGCCAACCTAACATATCAGCGCCATCGGTTATAAGTACACCATCAATGTCGGCCTGACCCATACATAACAATAGCTCATCGGCTGCTACAACTTGCTTCAATGGCTGATACAAACCCAACAACTTTCCATCCGCTGCTATAAGCACACAACGTTGCGCACCACTGTGGTGAGTAAAGTACAAGGCGTAGCATTGCTGCGCTTCGGGCTGACTCAAAGGTTGAGCTAACCAGTTCATTAAGCAAGGCACAGCAAAGGCCGCCGCCACAATGCGGTTAATCCGTAGCCTGGGCACCACTTTAGCCAAGGCTAAACCTAAGGCTAACTCAACCTGCACAAGCGCAGATTGGCCTTGTGCATCAAATTGTATTTCTTCATCACTGGAGGACACTAGTAAAGGTGCTTTAATGTCACTATTAAGTGCGTCTAAGCCCTTGCCTAACAAGCTACTATTAGCCAAGCCTAGCTGAAAAGCTGAAGCAGCTTTAACACCTGCAGACAACTGGTCGCCAGAGGAAAAACCTAAACCTTCCACACTACGTTTCACCCAAAACTTAAGCTCATTAGCTGATATTTGTATCAATTCAGGCATTCTATTGCTCCTTGCTGCCTAACACTGGCACCACCGGAAAGTACCAATCGTCTTTAAATTCATTACCTAAATCACTCACTACAGGCGCACCTTGGAACATTGTATTACGCACCCATAAAGCAGATTTTGGATCGAACTTACTCACTCCAAAAAAGGCTAGTTTGCATCGCAACAAGTGCATTGGTAACACTTCTTTATGCAATAAATTAGCCCGAATTTCTCCATACTGAGTCTGTGCCATGGTGGCAATGCGATTCACAATAGCCAGATGTATCGGCTTTTGTAATAAAAACTCAGCTACACTGACATCATAAGATTGCTCCATCACCGCTAGCAAATCGTCATGACACGCTTGTACAGCCTTAGCTATACCCAAAAACATTTGTAGTTCGGCTCCATCGTCAACACCCAATTTACCAAGCCTTGGCTCAATTTTTTCTTGCGAGTAATACCAAAACGTTTGCTTTTCATCGGCCTGACCAAAATCATAGTCAAATACCCAATCGTAGCTTTCCTGAATACTGTCAGCCAAGTTCTGTGCCGACTGAGTTGGATCGTAAGTGAGGCTTTCATTAATAGCCAACTGATCTTCTTTAGGATTAACGATGGCTGGATAAAGCTCAAATAATAAACTTACTAATAGCTCTTGAGCTTCTAGGCTGTAATGTTGCTGGGCCCACTCGTGTAATTGACGCCAATTGTTAACTTCTAAACCATCACTGGCGAGCCAATCGCTTAAATCTTGAGCATCTAACAATAACTGCATGTTATTAGATGCCTGCCATTCATCAAACGTACTCACTTCACGCACGTGCTGCATAGCTTGCGTAAGCACTACTCGAAGCTTAGCCACTTTATCTTGCTCAACCGGCTCAGCCAAAACTTCTGCATAAGCCTGCTCTCGCTGACCAATCCACTGACTCATCAATAAAGGATGATTAATCAAATAAGGTGCCATACCTAGGCCAGTAGAATTACCAATACCTAGATAACGCTGTAAGTTAATATCCAGATCTACCGCTTTAGGGTAATCTGGTTGGTGTACCATGTGGTGTAATTGGTCCAAACTAAATTGGCGCAACAAATAACACACTAACATTTCGGCAGAAAAAGGCCGTGCTAAATCAGGATGGTGGCGGGCAATTTTATCCCAGTCACATGCACCAAACTTACCGGAACCATACACTGCTGTGGTGCGGTACAAGTAGCCTACTTCAGCTAATTTTTTAGGGTCTGGTTGTTGACCATTACGAAGTTGGGCCAACAAAGAATCAAATACCCGTGCACTACGGTTACCACGAGCAAGAGATAAACTACGCGAGTCTATACGGCCTGCTTCTTGTAACGGCACATTGGCAGCTAGACGTTCTAACCACAAATCATCCACCTCGCCTTCCACCAAAGTCATGGTAAGGTCCCACTTTTCCGCAATAACACGATCATTACGATCTTCTGGTGCTAGGTATTGAGAAAATACCACAAAGCTCAACTGGCTATGAGGCATTTTAATATCAAACACAGCATGGCCATATCCATCTTGATCTAATTCAAACTGGCTATAGCTAATGGCCCATTGATCTTGCACCATGTGTCGAACTAACGTTCGCATAAAACTTAGACGGCTGGAAAAACCTGCGCCTAAACGTTCTAGGTCCATAGCTTGTGAAGCCGGACGCAATATAATTTGACTCATACTAATACCTCAAAACAAGCCTTATGGTGGGTGCTGAAGAGGGCCCTAATGCAAACCCTAGTAGAAGAAAGGGATTAGATCACTATTTTGGGCCAAATCCAGCAGCACAAAAATCTAGCCAGTTACGGCCCATGATTTTTTCTATTTCCACTTCGTTAAAGCCTTTATCACGCAAGCCAACAACGATATTTGGAAAATCTGCACTGGTTTCAAACCAAGACAAAGACTCAGGCCAAGCCGCATTATTTGCAGAACCTTCACCGTAATCCATTTGTTTAGTCCAACGGCCATTACGCATCCATTCTAAAACGGCAATTGGCTGGTTTAG
>TARA_B110000503_G_scaffold85949_1_pt1 | contig 15699 bp, 14 predicted proteins | sample TARA_B110000503 | Tara Oceans TARA_B110000503 (sample SAMEA4397472) | marine metagenome | biome: Polar Biome; feature: [SRF] surface water layer (ENVO:00010504); material: water (ENVO:00002006), including particulate matter (ENVO:01000060) such as... | depth 5 m | reverse complement strand
GACGTTATCGCCTAACTATGGTAATTTTTATTGTTGTGATGACTTCTGTTGCGGTCGGTTTGATAAGCTTTGCTTTACGGGAAAATATTAATCTTTTTTATACTCCCTCGAGTGTAGTTCTCGGTGAGGCCCCGATAAATGTAAATATTCGTGTGGGCGGAATGGTTGTAGAGGGAAGCCTGGTCCGAGCGGAAGATTCGCTGCTAAGCATTTTTAAAGTAACAGATGGGATCTCAGAAGTTAAAGTGCAGCATGTAGGTATCCTTCCTGATATGTTTGCTGAGGGCGGTGGCGCCGTAGCGACAGGAAAACTTGATGAGAATCTTATCTTTATTGCATCTACAGTTTTGGCCAAGCATGATGAAAACTACATGCCCCCAGAAGTTATTTTTGCTATGGATGAAGCTCGTTTGCGTGCTAAGAAATTAAACTCTGAAGGTGGCAATAACTGAGACTCTACTTGAGCCCTGTTAGCAAATAGGGGTATAGCTATAGGATAAAAATAATGATAGCTGAATATGGCCATTTTGCATTAATACTTGCGTTAACTTTAGCTCTTATGCAGGCAATAATTCCACAAATGGGTGCCTTTGCAGGGAATCGCCTATGGATGGCTACAGCCAGACCTCTCGTGGCAGCACAAACCCTATTTGTATTGATCAGCTTTGGGTGTCTAGTCCTTCTTTTTCTCAATGATGACTTTTCTGTTAAATATGTCGCTGAAAACTCAAATACACTATTACCTGACCAGTACAAGATAAGTGCAGTGTGGGCTGCTCATGAGGGCTCGTTGTTGCTCTGGGTTTTTATACTTGCCCTTTGGAGTTTAGCTGTGTCAATTTTTAGCGCTAGCTTGCCTGCATACTTGGTTGCGAGAGTTTTAGCTGTGATGGGGTTCGTGAGTGTGGGTTTTTACCTTTTTTTACTGTTTACCTCAAACCCATTTGACAGAAGTCTACCTTTTTTCCCCAGCGAAGGGTCCGACTTAAACCCTTTATTGCAGGATGTCGGTTTGATACTTCACCCTCCTATGCTTTATATGGGTTATGTTGGGCTATCTGTTGCCTTCTCTTTTTCTATTGCTGCGTTGTTATCTGGCGATACTGATTCAGCATGGGCTCGTTGGGTGCGACCCTGGACTCTTGTTGCTTGGATATTTTTGACTCTAGGAATTTCTCTGGGAAGTTGGTGGGCATATTACGAGCTTGGTTGGGGCGGGTGGTGGTTTTGGGACCCAGTAGAGAATGCTTCTTTTATGCCATGGCTTGTCTGTACAGCCTTGATCCACAGTCTTTCTGTAACGGAGAAGCGCGGAGTGTTCAGGAGCTGGACATTATTGCTTGCTATTATTGCTTTTTCTCTAAGCCTCCTAGGTACTTTTTTGGTGCGTTCAGGAGTGCTTACATCAGTTCATGCTTTTGCTTCGGATCCTACTAGGGGTGTTTTTATTCTCACCTTTCTTGTTATTGTGATTGGAGGTTCGTTATTGCTTTTTGCTCTTAAGGGGCCCACAAAAAACAGCTCTTCAGGGTTTGCTGATTTATCTAAAGAGATGTTCATACTTGTTAACAATCTACTTTTAATGAGTTTAACAGTTGTAATTCTTTTAGGTACACTGTACCCCCTAATTGCAGACGTGTTGGGCTGGGGAAAAATCTCTGTTGGTCCCCCTTACTTCAATTTATTCTTTGTGCCTTTAACCTTACTTCTGGCGATTTTAATGCCGATTGGTTCTGTGCTACGGTGGAAGAGAAGCACTGCAGTTAGTATGCGTCACTACTTTAATGGCCCTTTAGTGTGTTCGATTTTTTTAGGTGGATTATTCCCATTTTTTTATGAAAGTTATGAATTTATTGCTGCTATAACAGTAATGGTGGCGCTATGGGTTCTCTTTATTACACTTAGGGATGTATGGAGAAAATCTGCACAAACCTCTAAGTCAATCCTGTATGGGCTGGTTCGTTTAAATGCAAGCTATTATGGGATGGTTGTTGCTCATATTGGTGTTGCTGTATGCATTATTGGCGTTGGTTTAACAAGCACATATAGCGTGCAGCGCGATATTCGCATGGAACCCGGTGATCAGGTCAATGTGGCTGGTTACCAGTTTAAATTTGTAGCCATGGGTCCTTTTAAGGGTCCAAATTATATTGCTGATCAAGCGGAGATAGTTGTCACTAGGGGCGACTTTGTTGTTGCTATGCTTTATCCCCAAAAACGTCGGTACCTAGCCAGCGGTCAAACCATGACAGAGGCATCTATAGATAGTGGGATATTTCGCGACCTTTACGTAGCCTTGGGAGAGCCCCTTAAAGGCGAGGCTTGGGCGCTCCGCGTGTATGTGAAGCCTTTTGTAGTATGGATATGGCTTGGCAGTGCTTTTATCGCCATGGGTGCATTAATAGCATTACTAGATCGGCGCTACAGAGGTAGCCGAAGAAAGGTTATCCATACATAACATAACATCACAGCAAATAATATATTTTGGCGGGAGCCACGTGAAATGATAAAACTAATATGGTGTAGTTAGTGTATAGACTAAAACTTTTCCTACCCTTACTGATTTTCATTGTAGTTGCTATATTTCTGGTGGTTGCATTGGGTCGTGATCCTAATGCTATGCCTTCTGCATTGCTGGATCGACCTGTTCCTGAATTCTCTCTACGTGTTTTGGGCGACGAGGATCGATATGTAGATCAGAAAATTTTTTTAGGCGAACCATCATTACTGAATATATGGGCTACTTGGTGTTTTTCATGTAGGGTTGAGCACCCATATTTATTGCAACTTTCTTTGCAAGGAGTCCGTATTATTGGACTAAACTATAAGGATGATGAGAAAAAAGCCAAGGACTGGCTGCTTGAAATGAAAAATCCTTATTCTTTAAGCATCATTGATAATATTGGTAGATTTGCTATGAATCTAGGTGTTTTTGGCGCTCCTGAGACATACTTAATAGATGGGATGGGCATAATTAGATATAAGCATGTTGGGGTGATAGATAGTCGTGTTTGGTATGAGCATCTTCTTCCTATCTGGGAGGATCTTAAGTAGATTTATTAATATAACTGATAAAAATCAATAGGACTTACAATTCATTATATGTGTATATAAATGCCTAAAAAAGGAGAGAAACAAGATGGCTCATGAGAATTATCAAAAAGGTATGGTTGTTCGCCGTCAAGTTATGGGAGACGAATTTGTCGATAAGGCCATGTGCTCTGTTACAGATTTCAATAAACCTGTACAAGATTACATCAATGAGAATTGTTGGGGGGCTATTTGGAGTAGAGAAACACTGCCATTAAAAACACGTAGTATTGTTACTATAGCAGTATTGGCTGCACTAAAAGCTCCGATAGAGCTTAAAGGCCACATTCGTGGCGCAATTAATAATGGCTGCTCCAAAGAAGAGATACAGGAAATACTGTTACATACAGGACCTTACATTGGAGCCCCTGCCTTGCAAGAAGCATTCCGTGCTGCAGAAAAAGCATTTGAGGAGTGAGATGAAAAAGCGTTGTATATCGGCCTAATGTTTAAAGACCAAGGAAAGCAATAAGTGAGTAGAAAGTTATACAGCACTTTGATGATTTTATTGTTGTTGATGCCATTTGGCTCGACTTCTTTGGCTTTAGAGGCGAGGTCTTTTTCTTCAGAACAGCTTCGCCATCGTTACCATATTTTAAGTAATGAGCTGCGTTGTCCTAAATGTCAAAATCAAAATTTAGCTGATTCAAGTTCACTTATAGCTGTTGATTTAAGAAATCAAATTTATCTTATGCTTGAAGAAGGTAAGTCTGATGACGATATCGTTAGCTTTTTGGTAGCCCGTTATGGTGACTTTGTGAGGTATCATCCCCCCTTAAAGGTAACGACTTTTGTTCTTTGGTTTGCCCCAGGCGCCTTATTTTTACTTGGTCTGTATTTTGTTTTGTTTATACGCCGTTCTCGTTTAGTTGAAAATCAGACTATTGTTAAATTTAAGACCAGCGAACAGCTGCATCTGGATAAACTTCTGATGAAGACCCATAAAAACAGACACTTTGATTCTGATGGAGCCAGGAAATGATGTGGCTAATTTTTGCTCTTTTCACTCTTTTGGCTGCAATTTTTATTATCGCTCCTTTGCTTAAAAGTAGAACCCAACAGGAAACGCCTTCCTGGTGCTCTGATGATAAAATAGAAGAAAATATTCTTGCATTTAAAGATCAACAAGCGGAGCTAGACTTGCAGTTGGCAAGGGGTGTAATTAATGATGCAGAATACTCCGAACTTTTGTTGGATCAAAAATGCATCTTGCTGTTGGATACAGTCAATGAATCCAAACCTCCAGAAAAAGATAATGCAGGCAGAGGTGCATGGATAATTCTTCTCAGTTTGTTATTAATGCCTATATCTGCGTTTAGTTTATATCATTATTTAGGTGCCAGCGTTGATCTTCATATTGCGGATTTATTAAAAAAACGCGCCTCTATCTCTATGAGCAGTAAAGACCGTAACGCCTTAAGCGGGAAAATACAGGAAAAAATTTCCAGCAGGTTGCTGGGTGATCCAGATCATCCATTTTATCTGGTGACGTTGGCGCAACTTCAAATGGAAGATGGTAATTTTAGGGACGCGCAGTCATCTTATTTGGAGGCTTTAAAGACTAGACCTAATGATTCCGAGCTAATATCAGAATATGTACAGGCAACATATTTTTTAGAAGGTAAAAAATTTAGCGAGAAGGTAAATCTTATTTTAGATGATGCGTTAAGCTTAAATCCAGGTAATCCAATAACCTTGGGTCTTGAAGGTATTCGCTATTTTGAGTCAAATAACTATAAGTTAGCCATTAGGAGTTGGGAAAATGCATTATTGGCCACTCCTGCAGATACCGCAGAGGCTGATGCATTAAAATCAGGTATCTCCCATGCTCGAAAATTGCTTAAAGGGGGCATTTTTACTCTACATGTAAAGATCTCGGTGCCTTCAGAATATAAAATTACACAGGGTCAGGTTATGTATGTTTACGCTAAAGAATGGGGAGGAAGTTCAAAGCCTTTGGCGGCAATAAAGTGGCTTGTGGGTGAACTTCCTGCAACTGTTATTTTGGACGATACCATGACTATGATGGGCGGAAAGCTTTTATCCTCAGTCGATTTTTTAGAGGTTGTTGCTAGAGTTTCTATGTCAGGTTCCGCGACCCCCTCTCCTGGCGACTACCAAGGATCAACTGGAAAGATCAAGATGAATAGATCGCGAACTGTACAGATACAGATTAATGAGAAGATATAAACTAACTGAATCTTGCGGCTACAGATAAGCTCGTTTAGCATATTACAACACACCATGAGAAGAGATATTCATGCATTTAAAGTGTATTAAAATGGCTGGCTTTAAATCCTTTGTAGATGCTACCACAGTGGTGCTGCCCAGCAGTTTATGTGCAGTAGTTGGGCCCAATGGGTGCGGAAAATCAAACATCATAGATGCAGTTCGCTGGGTTATGGGCGAGAGTTCTGCGAAGCAGTTGCGTGGGGAGTCGATAACAGATGTCATTTTTAATGGTTCTGTTAGCCGAAAAGCAGTAGGCCAAGCCTCTGTTGAACTAGTTTTTGATAATTCCGATGGGAGCCTTGGCGGAGCATATGCTAGCTGGGGCGAGATATCCATTAAGCGAAAAGTTACAAGAGACGGCCAATCAAACTATTATCTAAATAGTGATAAATGTCGCCGTAGAGATATTACTGATATTTTTTTGGGCACTGGTCTGGGCCCACGAAGTTACGCAATTATTGAGCAAGGGATGATATCGACCCTTATTGACGCTAGGCCAGAAGAGCTTCGTGTTTATATTGAAGAGGCTGCAGGTATTTCTAAATATAAGGAGCGTAGAAAAGATACGGAAAGTCGGATTAAGAGAACAAAGGAAAACCTAGAGAGGCTTGCTGATATTCGTGAAGAGCTGGGAAATCAATTAAGTCGGCTGGAGCGCCAAGCCAAAGCTGCAGAAAAATACACAGAGTTGAAAAAAGACGAGCGACTAAGCAAAGCTAAATTGCTGGCCTTAAGGTGGCGTTTGATGGCGGAGCATGTCACCAATCACCTTAAGATTATTGCAGGACATGAGGTAAAGATAGAAAAAATAGTCGCTAGTCGTATTGGATGCGATGGCGTGTTGGAAAAACATCGTATTAGCTATATCGAGCTTGGCGACTCGTTCAATTTAACTCAGGGTAAATATTATGCAATAGGCTCTGAAGTATCTCGAATTGAACAGACAATTCAATATACACAGGATCGCGCGCAGGAGCTAAAAAAAGACCTTAAAGAAACAGAACAGAGCTTTATTGAGGCTGAAGAGCATTTATTTTTAGATCGTGAAAAACGAAAAGCTTTGGAGCTAGAATTGCAAGAAGTGCTGCCCGTGCTTGAAAAAACTCGCATAAAAGAAAGTTTGTCGCAATCCTCGCTGCAACAAGCTGAAAAAGAAATGACAACCTGGCATATTTCTTGGGATGAATTTATACAAAACTCTGCAGGTCCATCTCAGCAAGCTGAAGTACAGCAATCAAAGATTCATTTCTTGGAGCAGCTGTTGAGTGACTTAACTCAAAAAATAGATAAAATTACTGATGAATATAAGAGTTTAAGTGATATTTCTTTGAAAGAAGAGTTGAAGGTTTTAGAGAAAAAATTAACAGAAACAGAGGTGGAGATTAGTTTTAAAAAAAATAATCTGGAGCAGATAGCAGTCAAAATTCATAGTTTACGCACTGATGCACAGCTATTAGAGACCCATCTAGATGGGTCTCGCACCAGCCTGCAAAACATGTCAGGCAGAAAATCCTCACTGGAAGCTTTGGGTAAATCTTTGCTCGGTGACGATAAAAGCCAACTTTGGTTGGAGCGAAAGAATCTTGCAAAAAACCCACGCCTAGCTGAAAAAATTGAGGTTGAATCTGGCTGGGAGGCTGCGGTAGAATTGGTTTTAGGGGTTTATCTACAGGCGGTATGCGTAGAAAATATTGATAGCTTGGACATCAGTATGAGCCCTCTAGCGCAGGGCGAATTAGCTCTGATAGAGCACTCTTCTTATGATCAAGATACCATTTTTTCGCTAGATCCATTTAAATCTCTTCTGAGTAAAGTTAAGGGTGGATCCTTGAATAGCTATCTTCCAGCTATGCTTCAAAATATTTATGCGGTTGATGATATAGGTTCTGCATTAGCGCTTAGAGGTAAATTGAAGGGTGATCAATCTGTGGTGACGTCGAATGGATTATGGCTGGGGCGAAACTGGTTACGAATTGCCCGAGATCAGGATGAAGTCACAGGGGCACTAAAAAGAAAGATAGAGCTAGAATCTTTGGAAAAAGAGCTAGTAGATTGCCGAATAAAAACTAATCAAATTGAGCAACAGAAATGCGCAAATGAAAAACAATTGCGGGCGCTAGAGTCTCAAAGAGAAGCCGACCGAAATGACTTAGCGGTAAAGCAAAATCAACAGGCAGAATTGCGCTCTAAAATTAATACAAATGAAATACAGGCGAATTATTTTATTGTACGTTGGAAAAAAATTAAAGATGAATTAAAAGAAGCTGATACGCAGAAAAAAATTGAACAAAAAAATCTATCACATGCTTACGAAAAATTAGACTTAGCCTTAAGCGTGATAAAAAATAATACACAACAAAAAGAGCAATTACTGCTTCAGCGTGATGCAAAAAGAATTATTTTGGATCACGCCAGACAAGTGTCTCAAGGAGATAGGGATCAAGCCCATGATTTGGCAATGAGAGAGAGATCGGCAAGCACAAAATTACAGTCTATTCTTGAAGGTATCGAACGCCTAGAAAACCAGGCAGCTCGTTTAGGCGAGAAAAGACAACAATTATGTGAATCTTTTAATCAGGATCAGGATCCAAATATAGGGCTAAAAGAGGAGCTGTCTATTCAGTTAGAGTTAAGACTTAAGGTTGAGAAGGAGTTGCTTAATTCCAAAAGAGAGGTTGAAGAGCTAGAGCATTCAATGCGCGAGCTTGAACAGCTAAGAAATTCCTTAGAGGTCGACATTCAGCAGGAGCGTTCTTTGCTTGAACAGCAGCGCTTGTCGTTACGAGATCTAGAGACACGGAGTCAGGCTATAGTTGAACAAATCAGTGCATATGGTTTTGATCTTGAAGAATTGCTTATTTTATTATCAGATAAATTGGAGCTTGTTGATTTAGAGCAAGCTCTAGAACAAATATCTAATCGTGTTCAGCGCCTAGGACCAATTAATCTGGCTGCAATTGACGAATATAGTGTTGAGTCTGAGCGAAAGAAATATTTAGATAAACAGAATGATGAGCTGCAAGAAGCGTTGGTAACCCTTGAGAATGCCATTCGAAAAATAGATAGAGAAACCCGTGCTAGATTTAAAGAAACATTTAATTTGATTAATGCTTCTTTTCAAGAGTTGTTTCCTAAGCTCTTTGGTGGAGGCCATTCTTACCTTGAACTAACAAGTGATGATTTGCTGGAGGCTGGCGTTGTTATAATGGCCAGACCCCCAGGAAAGAAGAATACAACAGTTCATCTACTTTCTGGTGGCGAAAAGGCAATGACAGCAATCGCTTTGGTGTTCTCTATCTTTCATCTCAATCCAGCCCCTTTTTGCATGCTGGATGAGGTTGATGCGCCATTAGATGACTCAAATGTTTATCGTTATGCAAAAATGGTAGAAGAAATGGCGTCTAGAGTGCAGATTATTTATATATCACATAATAAAAATGCTATGGAAATGGCTAATCAGTTGATCGGTGTGACCATGCATGAAGCAGGTGTTTCTCGGCTTGTGAGTGTTGATATTAGTCAAGCAGTGGAGCTTGCTGGAGTTTAGTGCTTTGGTAAGCGGACAGCAGTCATTTATTTCTTCCACAGAAAATATAATGTTACTTTTAGCTAACTTACATTAAAGTAACTTAAGTTTTAGTTAAGCGCATATTTTTTTATTTTAGATAAATTATAGGTTTTTGATGATTGAGTTTGGTTCACGAGAAATGACAATAGCCCTGGGCGTTTTGGTTGTCCTGGCCGTTATGTTACATGCTATGCGTCGTATTCGTAATGCTCGCTATGACAATATACAAATGCCTGCCAAAAAATCTCATATTCTTGCTCAAGAAAATATTGAAGAGGTTGGCGGAGTTAGCTCTAATTTTCCTAGCGGCGGCGCTCGTGTAGTTAGATATCGGGATGCTGATAGCCTGGATGTAATGAAGGGTAAAACTAAGGAAATAATTGGGACTAATGAAGCATATTTTACAGGAGACACTCGGACACCCGAACAACCTAACTTAGATCTACAAAAATCTGCTGTAGCACAGGACGATAGTGGACCTACTGGAAATCTAGATGCAAAGAAAAAAACTGCAGTGCCTAACATTATTGTGTTGCACATTGTGGCAAAACAAGGTTCCACTTTTCAGGGGGGATCTCTTTTAGATGTCTTCTTGTCCCAAGGTTTACGTTATGGCTCTAAGAAGATTTTTCATTTCCATGCAGAGCAGGGGGGATCAGGGCCTATTGTTTTTAGCCTTGCGAATTCTGTCAAGCCAGGGACTTTTGATTTAGACGAGATGCCCTGTATGACAACAGTAGGCATTAGCCTTTTTTTTGCAATGGCTGATCTCAAAAATCCCATGACAGCCCTAGATGCTCTACTGAGTTCTGCAAAAAATATTGCTATTGAGCTTAATGGTGATTTGAAGGATGAAAGTCGTAGCGCTTTTACCAAGCAAACCGAAGAGCATTATCGTCAACGAATAGCGGACTATAGTCGAATCCAGATTTCTGGAATCTAGAATGACAGATACTGGCGAGGTAATCCTTGAAATAGCTCTTTTGAAGCAACAGCTTAACCAGCATAATTATCTTTATTACGTCCAAGATAATCCATCGATTCCTGATGTCGAATATGATCGTTTGCTTCGAAGGCTTCAGCAGATTGAAAGTACTTATCCTGAATTGCAAGAGATAGACTCGCCAACGCAGCGTATAGGAGGAGAGCCGCTAAAAGAATTTAAAGCAGTTTTTCATATCGCTCCCATGCTTTCTTTGGATAATGCCTTTGACGATGAAGAGCTGATAGGTTTTCATCGTCGTGTTATTGAGCGTCTAAAATTTCAGGGAAAATTATCTTATGTGTGCGAACCAAAACTTGATGGTGTTGCAGTTAGTTTGCTTTATAAAAATGGGATTTTAGTGCGTGGAGGAACTCGTGGCGATGGTTTGGTTGGAGAAGACATAACAGATAATGTAAGAACTATTCATTCAATACCTTTGAGGTTAAAAATAGACACACCGCCAAAGCTTCTAGAAGTAAGAGGTGAAATTTATCTACCAAAAATAGGTTTCGAAAAGCTAAACCGCGAAGCTAGGTTAAATGGCGAGAAAATTTTTGTTAATCCGCGGAATGCTGCGGCTGGCAGTTTACGTCAATTAGATTCGAAAATTACCGCTTCCAGATCCTTGGAAATGTCAGCTTACAGTCTGGGTAAAATTGAAGGGCGGGACTGCCCAGCTACACATATTGAAACTTTAAAGATGCTTGAATCCTGGGGTTTTCTTGTAAATCCCTACATCGAAGTAGTTGAAGGTATAAGCCTCTGTGCAGACTATTATCTCAAGATTTTTGAAGCTCGAGACAGTCTACCCTACGAGATTGATGGTATTGTATTTAAAGTAAATACGTTCAGTTATCAGCAACGACTGGGATCTATCGCCAAAGCACCTCGTTGGGCAATTGCTAGAAAATTTCCTGCTCAAGAAGAGGTTACCTGTCTGGAGGCTGTTGAATTTCAGGTTGGCCGCACGGGGGCCATTACTCCTGTAGCAAGACTTAGGCCTGTGTTTGTTGGTGGAGTCACTGTAAGTAATGCAAGTCTTCATAATCAAGATGAAATAAAAAGGTTAGATATTAGAATTGGGGATTCAGTTATAGTCCGTCGTGCTGGTGATGTAATCCCTCAGATTGTGAAAGTTATTTTTGAAAAACGTCCAATTTCAGCAAAAGAAATTATCTTCCCGGCACGTTGCCCTCAATGCGATTCTCTTGCTGTTCGGGTTGACGGAGGGGCGACCATACGATGTTCTGGCGGTCTTGTTTGCTCTGCCCAGAGGAAGCAGGCCATCAAGCACTTTGCATCACGAAAGGCTATGGATATTGATGGACTAGGGGAAAAATTAGTTGACCAGCTAGTCGACCAGAAGTTGATATCTTCCGTAGATGACTTATATCGGCTAGATATTGACCAATTGAGTAAATTAGAGAGAATGGGGCAGAAATCGGCTGAAAATTTACTAAGTGCACTGGAGGTATCAAAAACAACCACTTTACCGCGATTTTTGTATTCACTAGGCATCAGAGAAGTAGGTGATGCGACATCTTTTTCTTTGGCGCAACACTTCAGGAGCTTTGAGGCACTTCAGGACTCAAGCCTAGAGGACCTTCTGGGTGTTGCAGATGTGGGGCCAGTTGTAGCAAGCTTTATACATAACTTTTTTTCACAGACGGAAAATATAAAAGTTGTAAGAAAACTTCTAAGTGTCGGCATATGCTGGCCTAAGCCTATACCAAGTGATGAGACAGCCTTGCTTTTGTTCGGGCAAATCTGGGTTCTTACTGGAGGGATGGAGGCTATGAGTCGACCTCAAGTTAAAGAAAAACTTCAGATTTTAGGTGCAAAAGTGGCTGGGAACGTTTCGCTTAGCACTGACTGCGTTGTTGTCGGCGCTGCGGCAGGCTCTAAATTAAAAAAAGCAAATGAGCTAAATATTAAAGTAATAGACGAGATCACTTTAATGCAGTTATTTAAACAGAATAATTTACTCTAGAGGGTCTTAAAATAAACTATGAAATGCCAACAGAGCAGCTGTTACAGCGACATTTAGTGACTCCACGCCATTATTCATGGGTATTCTTATCTGGCGAGAACAGATATTTTTAATAGCTTGGGATACACCCGTTGTTTCGTTTCCCAAAACATATATCACTGGTGACCCAGTTTTAAAATCATTAATTAGTGTTTTGCCGTCAGCTGACAAGACACAAGCCTCAACCCCTAAGTTTTTTAGTTCTGGAAGCGCTTTCTCCAGGGTGTCGCAGTGTATTATGGTGCTCTTGAATAATGCCCCTGCGCTTGCTTTGATAACCAAAGGAGAAATAGCCGCTGTTCCTCTGCTAGGCAAAAGGATCCCGTAACATGGGCTTGCTGCTACAGAGCGAATAATCATCCCCAGGTTTTGAGGATTTGTAATCCCATCTAGCGCAATAAGAGTAAAATTCCCTTTGGGGATTTTTGTTATAAAATCATCAAAAAGCTGATAGTTACGATACTCAAGATCAGCTGCTACTCCTTGGTCTTGATTGATATTTCGAGATATACGCGAGAGGGACTGACGAGTATGGCTCACTATTTCAATTCCGCGTTTTTCCGCAAGATCGATAATTTTTTTTTCAAAATCTCTTGGTTTGTTGGCCTCTGTTAGGTGAAGTCGAAAAAAAGTTATGTTTGGATCTTTCAGCGCCTCTAGGACCGGGTTTTTCCCATAAATAGTCAGCAGTTTGTCATAAAAATGTTTACGCTTTAGATGTTCTTTTGTATCGGCCACAAATTATTTCCTTTAGCATGAATCAATCGTAACAGTTAAGTCTTAAGTTGCTAGGATGTTTTTATAAGATAAAACTGCTTTTTCAAGCCCCATTGCAATAGCATCTACAATTAAGGCATGACCAATAGAAACCTCCTGAAGTTCAGGAATAGTGCAAAATTTTGCAAGATTCTTTAGATTCAAGTCATGTCCGGCATTGACCCCTAGTCCCAACTTATGAGCAAATTGTGCTGATTCGAGGTACCGCTCAAAAACACCATTAAGTTCCTCTGTTCCCCATGCTGTTGCATATGGTCCAGTAAATAATTCGATGCACTCTGCACCTAATTCCGAAGCAAGTTTTACTTGGTTTATATCAGGCTCCATAAATAGGCTTACCCGAATTCCTAAGGATTTCAAGTGATTGATGACAGGATATAATTTATCGCTAGCCAGATTCAGGTCGAAACCATGATCTGAAGTTAGTTGCGAATCGATATCTGGGACTAGTGTGCATTGGTCTGGTTGTGCCGCGTCGATTAGCTCAATAAAGCCCGGAAAACCGCCTCTTTTGACAGCAAAGGGGTTGCCTTCAATGTTTAATTCAATAGATTTTTTAGTTAAATCTTTTAATTTTGAAATCAGAGCACTGAGGTCGTATACATCTTGAGGTTTTATATGTCGTAGGTCAGGTCTTGGGTGTACTGTAATCCCGTCTGCTCCGCTACTAATACATATATTTGCATGCGCCAGAATGTTCGGATAGTCGCCTTCACGCGAATTACGAATAAGAGCAATTTTATTCAAATTAACACTAAGAGATTTATTCAAAATTTTATCTATCAGTTATGATGCGTGCTTGTATGATTTTGACAGTTGCAGTGGGGACATCTGCCATTCCAGAGACTCGCTGGGTAGGCAGTTTAGATATTTTTTCAGCTATACTCATTCCGCCAATAACTTTACCAAATACTGCGTAACCAGGTTTGCCTGATTGCGCATCAAGACTTTCATTGTCTGCGACATTTATAAAGAATTGAGCTTTGGCGCTATCTGGATCTTGTGTTCTTGCCATAGCAACAGTAAATTTTTTATTTTTTAGCCCATTAGATGATTCATTCTTGATGCTTTTTTCTGTTGGATTCATACGGGTTAAATCTTCATTAAACCCTCCTGCCTGAATCATGAATCGATTAATTACTCGATGAAAAATTAATCCATTGTAATATTTACTCTCAACATAGATTAGGAAATTTTTTACAGTTACAGGGGAGCTTTCTGGATAGAGCTCCAGTAGCATTTCTCCCAAGTTCGTTGTTAGCGATACTTGTAGTGGATTTTTTTCCGCATAGCACGGTAGTGCAAGAAGAATAACAACAAATATGATAGGTATTTTTTTATACATAAATTAATCCCTGTTAGTAAACAACTTGTACGCTAGACTTTTAGTTTCTATTGCCATCCATCGTAATGTTTTTTGCGAGCAAGCTTAGGGATGATGGATGTCAGCAATGCCCCCAATGAAACCGCGAATGCCCCATACAAAAACCATATGTTTCTTTGGCTTTTGGAGAGCTGATTGTTGACCCCTCTTAGGATATCATTTTCACTTTTAAGTATAGCATTCTGTTCAATTAAAACCTGCATGTGCCCACTGGCCGAAGTAATTTTTTCATTGGTTTGATTGATACCATTTAATTCTTGATAGGGTTCATTTTTAATCTCGCTGGCTATTTGCAAGATTGACTCTTTTTCCTGAGCTGTAGCCTGAAAGGGAGCTATGGCGATAAGAGCGGCAACTAGGACAAGAGTTTTTTTTATCAAAATTTCTTGTGAGATAAATTTTTTATCACTCATGGTAATACCTTCTTGAAGGGCTTTATGGTTACTTTGGAATAAATTTTTTCTTTTACATAAGGATCGCTGTCTGCCCAAAATTTAGCCGATACAAGAGAGTCAAACTTTGCAATTATTAAACTACCTGTAAATCCGGCATCGCCTGGCTCTTCGCTATCTATAGCTGGATGTGGTCCAGCAACGAATAAACGTCCTTGATTTTTTAGTTCCTCTAGTCGAGCTAGGTGTTCGGGACGCGCCTCTATTCTTTTCTTTAAGCTACCCGGTTTGTCTTCGCCGTATATTGTGTACCACATCAATTCAACCCTTCTGTTTGCTCTCGTTATGCTGAATAATTTCTTCTAGCTGAAGCCCTGTTAATTTTTTGATTCCTCTAAAGAGATAAAATAATGCACCCAGAAGAATCAGCATTGATGGGATAGCAATTACAGGAAAACTAAGAGCAGTCATTACCCCCAGCTGCTCATTAAATTCAACCGTTCCTGGCTGACTTGTGATTATTGAAACGGCAAGAATATAGTTGAGTAAAGATGAAAGAAAAAATGAAGATGCAACTATCAATGAGGCATTTGCAAGACAAACCTCTAGACATTTAGCAGACCCTTTATTCTTGATAATAGTTGATATCCTTTTAGTTTGCATGATTTTGTCGTTATATAAGAATGTTTTAACCAAAGGATATGGTGTCTTCAAGGACACCAGAGTGGCGATGCCAAATATTGCAGGTATAGCAGCTTCTTTTATGGCTATGTATATAGGGTTCAGTTCCAGTAGACTGACGCCTCCTGTCAGTAAAATGCTAATAAAACCTAGTACCGAAAAAGCATTAAGTTTTTTTATCATTATAAAGTCTTTGAGGCCGTAGATGATTGGAAATGTTAGCGCTACCGCAATTGCCAGCTTTGTGCCCAAGTATTCGCTAGTGCTTAAATTTATAAGTATTAGGGTTGGAATAATGATATTACAAGCAACATTTAACAAAAGACTATTGCTTTGACTGACCTTATTTGACATATATGTTGATCTATTTTTATGAATATTGCTTGCAGGTCGCAAGAATTTTTACTTGTTCATTATACGTTACTTATCGAAGACTCAAAATGAATCTAGCCTGTTGGTGCTGAAGTTAAAGCTTTTTCTGCCTATATGTAACCTCGTATGAGACAATCTATTGTTTAATAACAAGGGTAAATGATGAGTCAATTCTTCTCAATTCATCCA
>TARA_B110000503_G_scaffold109212_1_pt1 | contig 15702 bp, 12 predicted proteins | sample TARA_B110000503 | Tara Oceans TARA_B110000503 (sample SAMEA4397472) | marine metagenome | biome: Polar Biome; feature: [SRF] surface water layer (ENVO:00010504); material: water (ENVO:00002006), including particulate matter (ENVO:01000060) such as... | depth 5 m | reverse complement strand
TTACTGTATACACAGGTATGACGAGTTTCATTTCTGTGATCATCGGCCCGATCGGCTGGGCTGTTTTTGGGAGTTGGATCGCATGGAAAGGAACCTCTTCAGAATGGGACAAGCTAAGAGCGGCTTTGTTATACATTATCACTGTGAGTAATCGAGAACGGTCTAATCCTCGGCCATCTTTGTAGTATCTCAGTGCCCTTATTCCAAAAGAATAGAGCCTGAGAGTCTCTGTTTTAGGGTTATCGTTACAGGTGGGGGCAGTCATTAATTTAATGGAAAAGGTATAGGTAACTTGTATCAGGAGGACTCATGAGACATCTCTTTCTACTATTTTCTGCGGTTAGTCTCTTGTCATGGTCAGATACCTACGACCGCGAAGACTTCAACTACAAAAGCTACAAACCCGCCACTTCGATAGGCTATTACACCAATCAAATTTGTGACTCCATCAACATAGATCACGTAGTCAGTCTAAAGGACGCATATGACAGCGGAGCGTCCTCGTGGGGCTATTCTAAGAAGCGCGTCTTTGCCAATGACAGGTTCAATCATGTGCCTTCCTGCAGTAGGATCAATAGCTCTAAGGGCTCCTCTGGGCCTTACGACTTCAAACGCAGGAGTCATGATGAAAAAGGCCTAGACTATGAAATTCTTAGATACTGTGAGTATGTTGAAAAGTATTATGCTGTGAAGAGGAAGTATGGGTTATCTTTCAGGGAAAACGATAAAGCAACGTTTCAAAGCTGCGGGATCGCGATCTACTAGGCTTAGGGATGACCACCGAAAGCCCGATTGTTGAGTAATATTATACCTCAGCTCTAGAGGACGTTTTTAGCCGTATCCAATTATATAATGGTCTCTAGGACTGCGCTTTCCCTGTCTCTTTTTGGCAGGCTGGATTGCCACGCTTACACGCCTTGATGGCGAACCATTACGCCTTTATAGCGCGCTTAACGTCAATTAGATACTTTGCCAGGGCTGTCTCGAGTTTGGCGACATGGGTCACTAGCCATGCAATCATTTGGGGCCAGTTTTCTTGGTTGTAGCCTTCAACTTGCTGGCTGAATTGGATGCGACATGCCTTCTTATCGTCAAGTCTCTGCCACTCCAGCGACTCTCCAAATACGTCTTCTATCGCTGCTTTATGCTGCAAGAGACTATCAAAGATGAATTTATTTTCTGTGCTCACTGCCCGCGACATATAAAATTCAACACGTATTTCTTTGACACTAAAGATCATAGTAAAGGGGCATGCGCTTAAGCCAGATCCAGCACTAAGCCAATGGTCTTTAGTCGGGTTTATATTGTTGAATAAATTAACATCGCTAGCCCTCAGCGATTCGAGCGCTAACGCCCAAAATTCTGGTCGGAGTGTTTCACTGTTCGCCCGAGTAGCCTTGGTAATTTCTTCGTCCTTCCCCTTCGCCGCAATTCCGATCATGAAATCTTTAGCTTCAGGGGGCGGTATTATCTGGTCGGCATTCAAAAGCAGGTCATCGCCAAGAGCAAAGGGGGTCACCTTGAAGCACTGTAGCTGTATCCCATGTCCTAACAACCACAGGGCAGAACTAGTGACTTCTTTGCGAAAATTCGCTGCAACAAACACTAGGCACGGATGGTTGCCACTGTTAACCACGACTTCAGCGATATCAGGGACGTCAGAGGCTGAGGTCGAAATTGCCATGACCTCTAATCCCATTTTATTTGCAAATTCAATTGCTGAAAGGCCCAACCCGCAACTACCCATAATTCCTGCGCGCATGCCAGGGCGAGTACGGTGTGCGAGTGGTGCGTGGGTCGTTAACCCGGCGCACAACAACGGCGCCCCATTGACTGAAGTAAGGATGTCGAGAATAGCAAGCGCGAAAGTTGATAACGGTCTGCTCGTACGACACGCCCTAGCCGATTTCTGCGACCTAATTGAGTTTAGTCGCCGACATTTGGAGCCGGCTATAAGCTTATCATTGACTACGTAGAAATATTAACGAAAATAAAAATTACTATATATTTTCGATATTGGGTGTGGTTTACTTCACCTAAAACCACTAGACGCTAATATGAAAGCGCATCATGCGAAAATCTGTATGCCTAATAAAGTATAAGAACTAAAAGGGATCTAGACATGAACAACGGAACACACCGATTCAGTACACTCGCTCAAGGCGCCGTCAGCACCGATTCGTTGGCGGGTAGGAAAAAGGATGCAAGGCGCGCATCATGGCTTGGCTGGACTGGGGCAGCACTTGGATTGCTTGTTCTGAACGCGCCTGCCGGCGCGCAAGATGCCGCTTCAGCCAAAATCTCAAGAGCAGGCCCCAACGGGCTTGAGGAAATTGTGGTCACGGCTCGTCAACGGGAGGAAGGCGTGCAGTCAGTGCCGATTCCGATCAGTGCTATATCGGGCACTACGTTAGCGGATCAAGCCGCATTCGACATTACCGACATCACTCGGTTGGCACCCAACTTGCAGATCAATATCGATGCCCAGACCAAGACGGCAACCTCGGTATTCTTGCGTGGCATCGGCCAGACTAATGCTTCTCCCTCGAGTGATCCGAAAGTTGCCATTTATCTGGATGGCGTCTACCTCGCGAGACCCGTAGGCACTGTCTTCGACCTTGTTGATGTCGAGCGAGTTGAAGTGCTTCGAGGCCCCCAAGGTACTTTATTTGGCCGCAACACCACAGCCGGTCTAATACACATAATTCATAACCGACCAGCGCCCGAGTTCGATGCATCTGGTCGTGTCATGGCAGGCAATGACGGCCAACTGACGTACGCGGGCATGCTTAATCTTCCGCTGACGGAAACCTTGGCTGCACGTTTCAGCGGACAGCACCGCGAGGACGACGGGTACACCGAGAACACGTTTACGGGTGAGGGCTGGAATGACAAAGGCGCGGATACGTTTCGCGGTGCATTGCTTTGGTCGCCCAGCGAGGACTTTAGCGCCGAACTGGTCGCCAACTATGACCGGACTCGGGAGCGTCCCAACCTTGTTAGCTGTGAATGGGGCGCCCCCGAGAATGGCGCCGACGCGCTGTTCCCGCCGGGACCTTTGTCCGCCATTTTCATCTACGGCCAGTATGATCAAAACAGGGACAATTGCAATGCGAGCGGGCCATATCAAGCGGGTCTTCGTGGGCCGGCGGAGTCCCGGTCTGATGCTTACGGCGCTGCGGCGACCCTGGAATGGGACCTGGGATTTGCTCAGTTAACATCGATAACGGCCTGGAGGGATGTTGAAAGCGGAAATACGACCTCTAGTTTTTCACCGGCGTCATCGACAGTCTCTGCTTTTGATGCCCAATTATGGTTTGATCCGGACGATCAAAATAAATCTGATCAGTGGTCGCAAGAATTACGTCTGGCCGGGACCGCCTTCGGCGAGCGCCTAGACTGGACCGCCGGTGTTTATGCATTTGAGGAGAATGGTTACATGCAAGTTTTCACCTCCCTGCTCCGGGATGCCCCCATACCGACGCCCGAGCAGTCGCCAATTTTCTACGCGCCGACCCCAATCGGATTCCCCTCATGGGGTGCTTTTGCTGGATTCCTGAAGGGCAACGTAGACCGTTATCAGAGTTTTGAAACGAACAATCGCTCCTGGGCCGCGTTCGGCGAGGGGGTCTATCATTTTACTGACCAGCTGGCACTCACGGCTGGCTTTCGCTATTCGGAGGACGAGAAGGAGTTTGTCCGCACGCAAACCACTGTCGATGGTTTACCCAACCCTAGTTTACGCTGTCCTGACGGAGAATCACCATCGGACGGTATCAGCTGTAAAGTGGATAAGAGCTATGGCGAGCTTACGCCCCGATTGATTATCAGCTACAGCATCACCGACGATGTCATGGTTTATGGCGGCTGGAGCAAGGGCTTTTCAAGTGGTGGTTTCAACCAGTCACCGGGGATGTCCGAGTATGAGCCCGAGACTGCCAGCAACTGGGAGGCTGGTGTGAAATCAAGTTGGTTACAGCGCCGCTTGGTTGCGAATGTGACGGGCTTTTATAACGAATACGAGGAGCAGCAGATCCAGGTAACACGCATTAATAGTGGTTCGCCGTCTTCGGAAGTTCTCAACGCCCAGCAAGTCAACTTGTATGGTATTGAGGCTGAAGTATCGGTGATCCCATTTGACGGCTTTCTGATTACCGGCTCCTATGGCTGGCTCGATGGGAAATACGATGAATTCACGGTGACCGATAGCTTCCCCGGTTCGTCGCCGGATTTCACCCCGACCACCGTCGACCGCGATTTGTCCGAGACTGGCGCGGTCAAGGCGCCGCCTTATACCTACAGCATCAATGCCGAGTACACTCACACCCTCACTGCTGGCAGCAGTATTACCGGGGGGCTGGGGTTGAGTTACCGCGGGCGTTCTTATAACAATGACCTTGAGGACCGCAAAACCGTGCGCCAGGATGGGTATGGGCTGCTCAATGGACGGCTCAACTGGCGTTTAGCTAATGGAAAGACTGCGATATCACTGTGGGGGACCAATTTATTAGATGAGGAATATTTTACCAACGCAGCAGATTTTTCGAGCCTTATCGGCATCATAAACAAAGGCTATGGCCCGACAAGGCGATATGGTCTTGAGATTTCACACCGTTTCGGTGCCGACTAAACTGACCGTGCGGTCCTTTGGCTACAGATATCCCCATGCTAGAGAAACAGCGCGGTGTTGATCGCCGACTCACAGATTAATATCTGGGAAGACATCTTGATGCCGATGAATCATCGGCATGTTGAGACGTGCTCGAAAGACGATCTTATTGCCGAAATGGCGAGAGCCGGAGTCGACCGGGTATTGCTGCATCCATAGGGTGGGTGGACGGCAAAGATCTCGCTCTCGCCTTTTGGCACGCACGACGAAGCCTTTAAACGCTGCCTTGTCTGGCCTTGGCGACATGCCCTAACGTGACGGTCAAGCTGTCCGGCGCGCCGGGGCGCTAAAATAGTCCGTAACCCTATACCAATATCCACGACAAATTACAGGCTCAGTTAGACGCGTTCGGTCCGGTCCATATCAACTCAATGTCAGTGCGCCCTTGGCGGAGTGACGAAGGAATGGTGGTTTGATCTGTAAAAAATGCGGTATGGGTCGGGCCTTTGCGGGATCGGTATATTACTGCCTCTATCAATATCGATCGGGACAAAATCCATCCGGGCCAAGTAAGCGATACGTTTATTTACTGGACCAATTGGTGGGCTTGCCACCAGAAACAGGAGACGAAAAGTGAACAATGCTACTTCAGGGCCTTTCCAATTGTACGGTCAGAACCTCTCATATTTTACCGCCAAAGTGCGCTGTGCGCTGCGTGCAAAAGGCATATGGTTCGATGAAATTCATGGTGATTTCCACGAGGTTAGGCGCCGTACCAGCAAGCACCTCATACCCATCGTGGTCACGCCTGAGGATGAAACGTGGCAGGATTCTACGGATATTCTAGATCAACTCGAGGCACGATTTCCTCACCCGCCGTTGCTGCCGACGTCTCCGCGTCACCGAATCGTATCGTTGCTGGTGGAACTTTATATTGACGAGTTCGGTTTACTGCCTGCAATGGCATGGCGCTGGGGAACCCCTGCGCGAATCGAATCAAGCTCCAAATACTTCACCGCGATTTTCGGATCGAAGGGCTCTAATTTCGCTGAAGCGATGATTGGGAGAGCGGCAGCTGTCGGTGTTAACGCCAACACCGTGCGTGCGATTGAAGCCCATACCCACGACTTGCTCGCGGCCTTAAATGAGCACTTCGACACCTACCCCTATCTTTTTGGGGCAAGGGTTTCATACGCGGACTGCGCGTTAATGGGGCTTGTGTATGGGCATTTATTCAACGACCACGAGTCTCGTGGCGTGTTGCTCAATACCGCTCCATCAGTCGTCGGTTGGATCGACCGGTGCAATGCCCCCGCAGTCCACCGCGATGGCCTATGGTTAGCGGACGATGCGATTCCAACCTCGCTGATCAATGTGCTGCGGACGATGGCTACAGACAGCATGCCATTGATTCTGGCGTGTGCCCATGTAGCCGGAACCTGGACTGCCGCTGCGCCTGACGGGGCTGAGATACCGCGCGCTGCTGGCAAGGCCGCGGCGACGTTGCGGGGTGTCGCGGTCGAACGTGCTGCGTTGCCCTATAGTCTGTACATGATCCAGCGGGTAACCGACGCGTTGTCACAGCTCCCCGATTCAGACCAAGCTGTCGTCGACCAGCTTCTCGAGCAGACAGGGTGGCAACCACTCCAGGATGCTGTGCCAGGTCGCCGGGTGCGGAAACGTGGTTTTGAACTCGAACTCGAACCTCAGGTGCTAAAACCAACATTAGAAAAATAGTTAGGAGGAATAATAATGATGCGTCGATTGCTCCGGTCGAGTTCTTACTGGAGGACGACTCGGAGCCAGTGCTGCTTGCCCTGAGTATTACCCCAGGAGGATTTGGCGGGCTAGACTTCATGCGAGACGAGATCATCGAAGGTAGTATCCGGTTGCTAGGTGTCTCTAGCCCGGGTTATCTGAGAACGTCGCTCGAACTCGGGCGAACATCCATCGAGCCGGCGGGCGATAGCATATAACCTGCAAGGGGGAAGTGCACCGCAACAGGCCCTGTTTCCGGGCTGTAATGATCAATGGAAGCCCGGGTATCGTCGAGGTAACGTAGCGCACCAAACACTTCGGGGTCAGCCGTTTCTCCGTCCGGGCGTATTACCACCCGCTGGCCGTGGGTTAACCCGGCATCAAACCCGGAATAAATCCCTGTCGGGCTAACAGGTTCGTGCGCATGTGCGATGGCCAACGCTTCTTCTGGCTGAAGGTCACTTGGATAACCCTGCCCCTTTTCGACAATCTCTGCTTCGAGCCGGCAGATATGGCCGAAGGGTGCCAACAAGGCAGCACCGCCATCCCAGCGCCCCCGCAGGAACCAGGCGATACTGGCGATGGCGGCATCTGCATAGGAATGAGTCTGGCCGACGGTATAGCCAGTCATTTCCAGTAAAGTGTCGACCCAGCGCAGACTCGCCTGCAATTGCAGGGTAACAGCCGGAAGCGCTGCCTTCATGCCCTGAGTAGTCCAGCCAGACTTAAAATAGAGCGAAGCTCTGTCAGTAATGAATTCGGGTGGAGCTGAGCCAATGGCCGATGTGATCACAAGGCGCACGCACAGATCAAACAAGGTTGTCTCGGCCCAGGATGCGAGCGCCATCGCTTCACCAACACAGCCATTCGGGAACAACACATCGCCATACCCAGTCTCGGCAATGGCGCGGATAATATTCTGTGAGTCACAATACACATCGGCGCCAATTTGCATTACCGGTACCCGGCGGTAATTAGCAGTCAGGGGAGTCAGCAGCGGTTTGGGTGGCAATCTGGGGATTTCTACCGAGTGCCAGCTGACACCTGCGATACCAAGGGCAAGGCGGATTTTCTGCGCGACAGGCGATTGCGGATAATGATGAAGAATCAGATCGGACATACAGTTTTGATACCTCGATTGGTCAGCCAGGTGGTACATGAGAACTTTAGTCTGGGATCGGAATTGGGTTCACATACATGGGCACGTCATAGCCGCGCTGTACCGCTGGCCTTTGCGCAATCACCCTGTACCAACGCTTTAAATATGGGTAGTCCGCCCAATCGATACCCTGCCATTCATACCGAGAAATCCATGGCCAAGTTGCCATATCTGCAATTGAATAATCGTCAGATAAGTATTCGTGATTGGCTAGCCGTGTATCCAAGACTTTGTACAACCTTTTCGACTCAACGGCATAGCGTTCCTCAGCGTAGGGGGCTTTACCTCGGTTGAAGTGCAAAAAATGATGCGCCTGACCGAGCATGGGCCCGACGCCACCCATCTGGAGCATCAGCCACTCGATCGTCGTATAGCGGTCCTTGCCCCAAAATCGTTCATACTTTTCGGCCAGATAGATGAGGATTGCTCCCGACTCCATGAGTGCGCGGCCATCGTCTCGATCTACGATGGCGGGGATTTTGTTGTTTGGACAAATCGTCAGAAATTGAGGCCTGAACTGTTCGCCCTTAGTGATGTTGACGAGATGCACCTCATACGGCTGTTCGAACTCCTCCAGGGCAATCGAAATTTTACGTCCGTTTGGTGTGGACGACGTATATAGATCAAACATACTGGAAAATTCCCTCTATTACTGTACTTGGGCGTTGAGCGCTTCTTGCTCATTCCAGCTATTCAAATCTGTGCCGAATGGAATCATGACATGTTTCTGGTAGGCAGTGCGTGACGCCAGGCTTTTGTACCAGCGCTCGATATTCGGAATAGAAGGGCGCTCAATATCCATATTGAAATATCGATACATGCATGCACCGAGGGGAATATCACCCATGGTGAATTCATCGCCGGTGATGAACAGACTGTCACTAAAGTGTGAATCGAGTTTCTCGAGTAGCATCGCGCAGCTAGCAACGCCCCTTACAAGTTGCTCCGCGCTGGCTTTCGTCGCGGGAAGTCTGATTTTATTAAGAAAAACTTGGATGAGGGCCGTCGAAAAAATGCAGGCCTGGTAATCCATCCATTGGTCCGACAAGGCGAGTATTTCGGGGTCATCGGACCACAGTGAGCCACGGCCATACTCTCGACAGAGGTAGCGAACACAGGCGTTTGATTCCCATAACGTTCTGTCTCTATCTTGTATGGTTGGCACAGTTTTCTGCGGGTTCATTGTCGTATACTCGGCTCCGCTGCCAAATGAACCACCCATATCTCGGCGGTCATAAGGTTGCTCGAGTTCACCGAGAGCCCACATCACTTTCTGCACATTTACAGAGTTCCGTCGTCCCCAGACAGTAATCATAATGTATCCCCTTCGTTTTTGTTGGGAGCCTCACGGTTCAAGAACTTGAGGATTGCACTCATGATTTCATCCGAGTGCGTTACTGGCATCCAATGGTCCGCTTCATCGATGACCATCAACTCTGCACCGGCTATGCCTTCGGCGACACTGCGTCCCATTGCGATGTCGACATCAGTATCGGCAGAGCCGTGCAGAACCAGGGTAGGTGCCGTGATCTGATTGAACGGTGTCAGCGAAAGTTCGGAGAACTGATCCAAATCATTCGCCTTGCCATCGGCGCGCTTAGACATCAACACTCCCGCCTTTTTCACGCTCTTCACGAAAGTTGCGAGATTATCCGCATCATCGACAAGACGCCGCCGGTTGTCCGGGTTGGGTATCATTTCCCCAAGTAGGGCGGGGGCTGAATCGGGCAGGGAGAGCGAAATCAGCCAGCCACCAAAGTCGCTTTCAATAATCTTCTGAATCACTCCAGCGTCAGCTTTCTGTTCTTTTATTTTTGGCATCGATGCGCTAACCCCCATAAGATGGACGAGCGCCCAGACACGTTCCGGATGACGGGCGGCGAGTTCAAGACTCGAAGGTGAACCGCCAGACACGCCCATAACGGCGACGCTGTCGATACCAAGCACATCGAGTAGAGCCACATAGGCATCTGCCTGCTCGGCGGGAGTGCGACCCACTTCGAGTGGCGTTCGCAGGTAGCCTGGCCGCGAGACGCGCAGCCAACGCATTCCGCTTTCGGTGACTGATTTACGCATCCAGCCAAACGCGTTGTATCCGCCGGGTGTCCCGTGCACGCTAAGTAAAACGGGTCCTGAGTCACCCACTAGCAAGTACTCGATCGGTCCGAGCGATGTCTCGGCAATCTTGCTCCCTGCTTCGAGAGACGCGGAAGTGTCGGATACCCAGGACTGGTAGGCTAAATAAACGCCGGCGAAAACCATTAGCATTAGAAACGCGCCAAAGAGGAAAAGCTTACGCATTGTTAACAAATCTCCAAATGAATGTTAAGAGCTTTCTATAGAAGTTTGGTTTGCTAATCTGTGAACAGCTATTGCCCGCGGATAGGCTCGAATCATAGAATAATCCAGCTCTATAGCCACACTTCCAAATTATTATCTCGACCAATTTTCCTACCGATAGATATTTCCAGTAACTGCGCCATATCAATTTCCTCCAGCATCGTGCGAACCGTCTTTTGACTATTGCCATCCAATTGCTCGAACTCAGCTTGAACCCGTTCCAATAAATAAAAACGGAACGGTTGTGCCAACGTTTCCATTCGCGTGCCCCCCAGCACAAAACTGGCGAGACCCACACCACGCTCGCACTCGGTACCGGTTGCCAAGTCGGGATTCTGATCAAGCCAGTCATTGATGCACTCTGCGGCAGCTTTAGTTTCCGGCACAAAATCAACAGCTATAAGCTTGAGTACATCAACTAAGCTATCGGGAATTGCATCGCCCTTTAGATACTCCTCGTCTGACGTATCAAACTCTCCAAAATCAGGCTCGGGACGATTCATACGCTCCACCCAACGAAACAGCCGAATCGCATTCTCCTGCATTAACGCGAGCGGGACAGGGTCACGGCCCAAGTGTGCGTATAGCGGTGCCAACATGCCAAAATCGCCGATACACGGCTTGTTTCCCAAAAAGTATGGAAATCGAGAAAAATGGTTGTCCAGTTTTGAGAGTAACTCGATATACAGCGCCTCAATCGCTGGAGCGGTTTTAGTGTTTACACCAAATGACACACTCCAATCACGCATCCGATCCATTCCCTTTGTTGCTAACGCGGATCGTCTCTCACCGGCAGGCGCAGCCGATTCAAAATGAAACTTCAAAAACTTCCTATTCTCCGGGAAACTCCAGCGATAGTGCATTGCCGGTCGCAGCAGGCCTTCAGCACCAATCACATCCAACAACAAGCTGACAATTTTTTGTTTTGGTGTTATCGGGGTAAAAGAAAATCCGCTCTGCGATTCAAAAAAATCAACTATGGCAACGCCGTCACGTATGACTTGTCCGTCCGCTAATTCTGCCACAGGAATTCCGAAACGGCTGCCGGCCTTAGGCAGTACCGCGCTCATGTAATGCTCTGAAGAGGGCGGCACCTCCCGATAGGGAATACCAGCTTTTATGAAATAGCTTCTCGGCCGGCCAGTGTAGAGCGAAAAAGGTACACCGTAGAGCGTAACAGCGGACATAAAAATTTCCTTTTATAAGTAATCACAGTATTCGATTTACATCACGGCCTCTCGTCGTAATCGCCAGTCAATTTGTCCAATTGATAAACGTATCGCCCGGTTGATCTGGCTGGCCACTGTCTCTATCGATATTAACGGATGAAGTGGTGTGCCAATCCCACAAGGGCTCGGCCTGTGCCGCATTGTGTACTGCTAGTGCCGCGCGTAGGCGACCCGCTATCTTGGGCTTGTCTGTAAGAAGGTCATTGCGTTCACCCGGATCTTTTTGCAGATCGAATAACCATTCCCGCCGAGCACCACCGAGTGGAGCACTGACGTTAAGCTTGTAGGCGCCCGACCGAACAGCTTGAGCGGCGCCGCTGCGCCAAAACAAATATTGGTGAGGTGCCCCGCTGATGTCGCCCTTTATAAAGGGCAAAATATCTACGCCATCTATAATGCGATCTGTGGGCAGGGCCACTCCGGCAGCTGCAGCAATGGTAGAAAATACATCGGTGTGATGGATAGGTTCTTGATAACGCATTCCCGGATCGATTTTTCCCGGCCACTTGGCAAAGAAAGGGACACGGATACCCCCATCAAAGTGAGTCACTTTCCAGCCACGTAATGGTGCGTTCACATTAGGCAATCCGATATAGCTCGGCGCGCCATTATCGGAAGTGAAAATCACCAGGGTATTGTTATCAATACCGTTGTCTTTAAGCGCCTGAAGCACTTGACCAACACCGCGATCCAACGCACGTACCATTGCTGCATGCACGCGCTCTCGATGCAACTCGATATGCGATAGCGCTTCATAGTCTTCCCGACTTGCCTGCAGCGGTGTGTGAGGTGCCCAATGGGCCAGATAGAGGAAGAACGGTTGATCTTTGTTGGCCTCAATCGCCTTTACCGCTTCATGAGTGTAGTGGTCAGTGAGGTAACGGTCTGGCTCAAAGGCCACGTCATTGAGCGCGCTGCCTCCCTTGGTATTGAAATAGCTGGCGAACCGCAAAGACTTCCATAGAAACGGGTCGATGGCATCAAAGTCCTGTGTGGACGAGATAATGTCCGGATCATCTTCTTTGCCATACAAACCGCTTGCCATGTACAAACTTTGGTCGAAGCCGCGGGCATGGGGCATGGTTTCTTCGGTTTCGCCGAGATGCCATTTCCCAATGTGCAGATTGCGGTAACCGACGGAGGATAATAGCTCTGGCAACAGTGTTTCCGATAGCGGCACCGTCATTTCTTCGTACGGGAGCTGCACAACCGATTCGTTGCGAATCGACGGAGGAAGAAGAGGGCGATCAAATGAATCTCGAATGACACCGATCATATCCATCATTGCAGGGAGTACAGGTGTAAATTCAAAACCAAATCGGGTGGGATATCTGCCGGTCATTAATGCTGCCCGAGACGGTGCGCAGGTAGCATTGGCAGCATACCCCTGCTCGAAGGCAACACCTTGCTGGGCGATGGTGTCAATGTTAGGGGTTGGCACTGTTCCGCCAGCTAATCCTCCGCCGTAAAAACTTACATCGTTCCAGCCCAGATCATCGGCGACGATCAATACGATATTAGGTGGCCGTTCAGTTTGTGGTATAAGTTTTTCTTCGGGCCTCTCCCAAGTAATCTGCTGAGTCGGCTGAATGTCCCAGCGCGAATCCGCCTTCAGGCCAACCGCCAGTAACAGGATATCGATCCGAAATAAATATGCAAGCACACTCAAACCTAGCAACGGGATAATCAGCTTCTTAACAGTTTTCATAATAGTGGCCTGTAATCATTTGGATGCATAATTTAGTGAGGTGGTTGAACTACCTTATTTGCCATACGACGCAGGTTAAGCGCAAATGGAAGCACTTCGGGCATAGGTCCCAGTGTAATAAGTAGCCCATAGGTGCGCGAAGCCCTGTTCATCCATGGAAACGCGCCAAACGCACCCGCACTATTTACGTAGGTACATCCCTCGGGCAGCGGTGCTTCGCACCACAAACCAAGGCCGTAGAACCAATCCTCCCGCACAATAGGCGGGCGAAAGTTTTGAATCAATGCGCTGGTGCGATTAGTCTCCATCTGATTGACACTGTCTTCTGTGAGTAAACCTGCACCTGTAGTACTGAGGTGAATAGCTGTCAGGAAATTGAAATAATCCTGCGCGGTGGTATACAGACCACCTGCTAAATTCGGCGAGTTAACGGGCGTGCCTGGGTTGTGCCAAAGCGGGTGTCCGTAGCTGCTGTTTTTCATCGCTGCCGGTGCTGCAACCAATTCCTCAAAGAGCTGCGCCCAGGGCTTACCGGATGCCTGTTCGGCAACATAACCGGCAATCTGCATAGAGATGCCACCATACGTAAACTCTGCACCGGGCAGATTGTGTACAGGTGTGTTGATCAAATGTTTGAACTGTTCTTTGTACGGCGTGCTGGGCACATGCTCCGAGGCGTGCCCTTCGCCTACACCACTTGAAAAATTGAGCAACTGCTCCAGTGTTGTCTTGGCCCAGTGCCCACGTAATTCGGGGACATAACGATCAAGTGGGCTATCCAGGGTGAGTACGCCCTGTTCAACCAAACGCATCAAAACTGTGGAGGTCACCCATTTGCTGGCCGACGCAACAGGAACGACCGTACCCGAGTTAAATTCACCTGAGGTGATTCGCAACTGCTCAACACCATCCCTGCCGAATAGCATGACAGCACCGGGCAATTCAAGAACTTCTACCATTTCGTCCAACGCCGCCTGCATTGCCATTTTATCAATCGCACCGGCATCGGGATATTCGGGCAATCCCTTTGTCTGCCATTTGCGGGCTATCCCGTCAGCTATGCTCTTGCGTACATATCTGGCAATTTCTCCCCGATTCAGTCCGCCGCTCGCGTCGGTATCCAACTCATCGAACCGCATGCGCATCAGAGGCTGCACTTCTTCAAGCTGCAGCACACCATTCCGGTCAAAGTCCATCATCTCAATGATGTTATCAACCTGCTGACTCTGCCAATGCGCGGCAAAGCTGCTAATCAGAATAATTGCAGTGGCCATCAATGTGTACTTGGTTCGCGTCCTCATCGGCATTACCTCAGTCTACTTTTTGGATTGCTTTAGGCAGACACGCCATCAACACACGCAAGTCAAGCAGGTATACGCGAGGCTCTAGCTCGAGCTTGAAGTTGTGGGCTGGCCTTAACAGTGCCGGAAATAAAAAGTGTATTATAATTCTATATATATTTCTGTCAACGGAAAAAAAACCCTTTGATCGTGAAATTTCGATCGCCAAAGTGCTAATACATAAAGCTAGAATCTTCTAGGATACTCACCCCTTAGGGCCACTTTTCAGCGTGATATGCCGCTGCATAGGCGACAACAGTGCCGATACACCGGCGAGACATACAAGGTGATGAGTAATATTAAACTGAGATAAATCGGTGTTGCGGCTTATTTAGGTGGTCGCGCTGAAAGCCCGTTATGAATCACATCGGCAACGATCCCGATAATTTCCGAACGTGTAAGGTTCTTGCGACTTTCGAGTACCTGGCTATCTGCCTGCCTAATTGCGGTGGACCAGATTCCCGCAGCTAAGCGCGGGTCGATCGGTACAATTTCTCCACTCGCAATGCCGCGTTCCATCAACGTCTCGATACGAAATAAAAGACGCTGGTCAAAGTCATCTACAACATGCTTTATAGAAGGGGTTAATTTGATATCTTCTATAGTCTGCGCGGAAAGGGGGTCGTGCATATTCGCCATCACGGTTGCTGCCTGTTTTAGCACTGCGAGACAAGGTTGGTTTGGATCTAGCGCCCGCATCTGATCGTCGTAGAACTCCTGCCAGCTTTTTATTGTTCGATAGACTAATTCATCGCGGCTTTCAGCAATTCTATAGAGCAATGAAGTGGAGCAACTCAAGCGGGAAGCGAAATCGGCCACCCGGAAATGCCGAAAGCCTTCCGCCGCGATCAATTTACGCAAGTCATCTAGAACGGCGGTTTGTCGGACGGAAAGCTCGGCTTTTGTGCGCGCTTTACCCAGCAGTAGTCTTTCTTTTTGAATCATTTTATACGTCATGGTCGGAAGTAAAAAAGCGATTATATTTCTTTTGATAGTTCTGTCAACTTAACGCTGTCTTGGGGTACTAGGGTTTTTCCGGCCAAGCCGGACAAAACGGCCCTAAGCCATTGATTTTAATTCGTAAAGGCCATTAAATTGAAAACCTTGGGGAAAAGTAATGCCTCATTAAAGCTCGCGTCTGGCAAGAACTAAGTAGCATTGTGTCCGAATATAGGCAAGCAACCGCCCAATTCGTCCGGAGTATGGCAATGCCGCCAATAGGCGATTCTATTTATATCGAGGCACCATCTGTAGCTGGAAAGTTGTCTTTTTAAAGTAACACAGGAAGTAACACAAAATACTATTTAATTTACATATAACAATATTTATCAGCTACTTATAGGCTAAATTCAATTCCCGCCGCCCCCTTGGGGTTACCCGAAACACCTTTTTTAAACTTTGCCATGATGCACCTGATCTTCAGATAAAAATTCAATTACCTATAGTTTAGTATCATTTTATCACTGTTATCTAAAATCTCTTCATCGTGCATCAACGGACATAAAAAAGCCCCGAACTAGGTCGAGGCTTAGGGTCTAAAATGTGCCATAAGCGGACAT
>TARA_B110000503_G_scaffold32419_2_pt1 | contig 15713 bp, 14 predicted proteins | sample TARA_B110000503 | Tara Oceans TARA_B110000503 (sample SAMEA4397472) | marine metagenome | biome: Polar Biome; feature: [SRF] surface water layer (ENVO:00010504); material: water (ENVO:00002006), including particulate matter (ENVO:01000060) such as... | depth 5 m | reverse complement strand
CCAGCTGCTCCAGCTGCTCCAGCTGCTCCAGCTGCTCCAGCTGCTCCGGTAGTCACCGCACCAGCACCTGCCGCCGTCGCAACATCTTCCGGAACTATTGTGACTATGCCAGCACTTGGTGAATCAGTTACTGAAGGAACTGTTACACGTTGGCTAAAGAACGTTGGAGATCTAGTTACTGCAGATGAAGCGCTACTCGAAGTTTCTACCGACAAGGTTGATACCGAAATTCCTTCACCTGCAACTGGCACGCTAATTTCAATCGATGTAGCTGTTGATTCAACAGTCCCAGTAGGTGCCCGCCTTGCCGTTATTGGTGGTGAGGGCGCTGCTGCTCCAGTTGCTGCTGCTCCAGTTGCTGCTGCTCCAGTTGCTGCTGCTCCAGTTGCTGCTGCTCCAGTTGCTGCTGCTCCAGTTGCTCAGGTAAGCAATGAGGATGCATACGTAACTCCTATCGTCCGTAAATTTGCATCAGAAAATGGCGTTGATCTTTCAAAGGTTAAGGGAACTGGTATTGGAGGTCGAATTCGCAAAGAGGATGTGCTTGCTGCTGCGCCAAGAGCAACTGCAACACTAAGTGCACCGCCTACCTCTACACCTGCGTCTACACCGCAGGCTGCGCCGGCTGCTTCATCAGCACCTATTTCAGTATCTCCACTACGTGGCACTACAGTAACTATGTCTAGATTGCGTAAAGTTATTGCAGAACGTATGCTCGAATCACTTCATGTCAGCGCCCAATTAACTACCGTTATCGAAGTAGATGTGACAGCAATTTCAAGGCTGCGCGATCGGGCCAAGGCAAGCTTTGAAGCCCGTGAAGGTACAAAACTTTCATACCTACCATTCTTCTCAGTAGCGGTCTGTGAAGCGCTAAAACAACATCCAGTTTTAAATGCCTCTGTTGCTGGCGATCAAATTACATACCACGCAGCCGAGCACCTTGGAATTGCAGTTGATACCGAGCGCGGCTTACTTGTTCCAGTTATTCGAGATGCCGGTGATTTAAATATGGGAGGGATCGCCCGCAAGATTGCGGATGTTGCTGCCCGTACCCGAGAGAACAAGATTGCACCAGATGAACTAGGTGGCGGAACTTTCACAATTACAAATACTGGAAGTCGCGGCGCTCTCTTTGATACGCCGATTATTAATCAACCACAAGTTGCAATCCTTGGCCTCGGAGCCGTTGTAAAACGCCCAATGGTTATGAAGGGCACAGATGGTGGCGAGACAATCGCAGTTCGATCTATGGTCTATCTTGGACTTTCATATGATCACCGAATTGTTGATGGCGCAGATGCTGCAAGATTCTTAGTAACGCTTAAGGAGCGCCTAGAAGGCGGTCGCTTCGAATCTGATTTGGGTCTAGCTTAAGTATGGCAATTCGCCTCCCACCACAACGCGTTGCAGTATCTGGAGCTTCAGGACTTATCGGTACCGCTCTAGTTGGCCACCTTCGAAATGAGGGCCACACAGTTCAGCGCTTTGTCCGACGCCCAGCAATCGCTCGCGATGAAATCTCTTGGGACCCAACTGCTGGAACAGTAGATCTTTCGGCACTTGAAGGCGTCGACGCGGTAATCCATTTAGCTGGCGCTGGCGTTGGAGATAAGCGATGGACAAAGAAATATAGATCAACAATATTGAATTCACGTTTATTGGGAACAACAACTATCGCAAATGCCGTTGCGACGGTAGCGCCATCAGTCTTTATCTCAGCTAGCGCAATTGGATGGTATGGCGAGACTGGCAATCGCGCGATGACGGAGGAGGATCGCGGTGGCGACGATTTCCTGGCAGCGGTATGCCGAGAATGGGAAGGCGCTGGCGACCTTGCCGGTGATGTTCGTACAGTAAAAATTAGAACTGGTCTGGTTTTAGACCCAACAGGTGGGGCGCTAGGAAGAATGATTCCACTCTTTCGTTTAGGGCTTGGCGGAAAATTAGGAAATGGAAAGCAGTGGTGGTCTTGGATAACTTTGCATGATCAGATCCGAGCGATCTGCCACCTTATGGAGTCCAAGCTCTCAGGAGCAGTAAATTTAGTCTCACCAAATCCTGCCACTAATCAAGAATTTACCGCAGCACTCGCCCGCGCCATGCATAGACCTGCGCTATTTCCGGCGCCAAGTATCGCTTTGAAGTTGGCACTTGGTGGCTTTTCAAGCGAGATACTTGGCTCAAAGAAAATATTGCCACAGGCGCTAGTTAACGATGGTTTCAACTTTGATTACCCACATCTAACTAGCGCCCTTGAAGCCCTCGTCTCACCAGTTAAATAACTTTAAATTAGTGCCAGAGCGGCTAACCGCCCTGATTTCATTGCGCCATTTTGTGACGGAATATTGCGGTGATCGCCGGCAATATAAATGCCTTCGCTAATCATCGGGTTTCGATCTAGTTCTAATAAGTCACCTCGAAGTGGAAGTGATTGCTTGATTTCATAGCGCGCCGCGAGATCCCAATTTCGGGTATCTCGTCCCCAGATGCGAGTTAGCTCCTTTCGGACCTCACTCTCTGATATCGGATCCAGCGTTGTACTTGAAATCAAATTGATACCGGCTGGCGCATAAGATGGCGCCGCACTTGAAATTACCAAAGAATTTACAAGTGGGCTCTTTGCATCTAGAGCAAGGTACTTGCCATTTGCCAACTGATCAGATGTACTGTGATACCAAGTTGTTGAACTTAGAGTTTTAGGAATAGCGCCCAAGTCGAGCAACTGTGCGGCGGTCGTAAGGTCGGTGGCAACAACAATTGCATCGCACTTTAGAACTCCGAAATTTCCACTTACACTTCCCTCTTTAATTTCGTCGACTTGCATATTGAGTTCGATATTTTCTATCTGGCCAGCAAGTGCCTGGCTAAATTCTCCGACACCGCCAGATGGAACACCTGGTCTTCCCAGTAGGAATGAGCGGATAATTTTCGCAGCGATATCTGCACGTACTAGATCAGGGTCAGTTAGAAATACACCCCGGAGAAATGGTGATAAGACCCGCTGATAAATCGTATTAAACCTCTTGGCACACTCTCCGAGCGTTAGCCGCTTCGGCCTTCCTGTTAGAAAATTGAAAAGTTCCAAATTCTCGCCAAGATTGCTGATTCCAAGAGTTTTTCTGATGTGGCCTAATCCGACCTTTATCTCACTCTCCCCTTCAATAATCCGTAGATTATTAAATATCTGGTTGAACCGGATACCAGAGAGCGCATTTAACCGTCTTATCTCAGAGTAGCTTGGGTTTATAACCTGAAAGCCATGATCAAATTGGAATCCACCAACCAGATCACTTTTTACTCGTCCACCAACTCGATCACTTGCCTCTAAAAGTGTTACGCAATTTCCAGATCGTTGCAGATAAATCGCGCAGGTCAAGCCGGCTAGGCCAGCGCCCACAACTATTACTGATTTGCTCACTTACTCTGCGTTGCAAGCTTTGATGGCCACCAAATCTTTGGTCCAATTTCATGCACAAGTGCTGGAACCAAAATTGAGCGGACAATCATTGTGTCTAGCAGCACGCCAAAGGCAACTGCAAAGCCAAGCTCAGCTAGAAATACGAGTGGCAAGATTCCAAGTACTGCAAATGTCGCCGCGAGTACAACACCAGCAGAGGTGATAACGCCGCCAGTAACAGTCAACGCCTTGGTCATTCCGGCACGGGTTCCTAGTTTTAAGGATTCTTCGCGAACTCTAGTCATCAGGAAGATGTTGTAATCAATTCCAAGCGCTACAAGGAAGATGAATGCAAAGAGCGGGAAGGATGGATCTGCCCCCTTGAATTTGAAAATATGTTCAAAGACGAGCGCGCAAGCACCAAGGGCTGCAAAGAATGAGACAACAACGGTTCCGAGTAGAAGAATTGAGGCAAAGATCGAACGGAGTAGAAAACCGAGAATTATCGAAATTAGAATAAGTACGATTGGAATAATTAAGTTTCGATCGCGCTCTGATGCCTTATTGATGTCATAGCTAACAGCAGTAGATCCACCTACAAGAATCTCTGGGTCCACTTCTGCCATCTCAGCTCGCAGGCCAGGAATCAGCGCAATGGCCTCTTTTGAATCTGGCGAGTAATCAAGAGTCACGTTAAGAAGTACATTTCCGTTAACAACTTTTACTGGCGACATCTCGCCGCCTGGAATCAATGGGGTTTGAGTCATTGGTAGGACTGAGTCGATGCCAGCGCTATTTTTAAGAATATCGGCTGCCGAATCAGCAAGTTCAACTTTCACCACAATCTGTGTTGGCTGACCTTGACCACCAGGAAAATGCTTAAGAAGTTCTTCTTGGCCAACAACCGAATCTGTTCGCTTTGTAAATGAATCAACAGTTGATAATCCCGTTGCATTTAGCGTTGTTGAAAATCCTGTTAGGACTATTAGCAACGTTAATGCGCCAATCCAATATCTGCGTGGGCTACGGGCGGTTGCTGCAGCTACCTTCGACCAACCTCCAGATAACTTCTCATCTGGCTCACCAAATCGAGCAATCTTTGGCCAGAATATCCAGCGGCCAAAAAGTACAAGCAGGGCTGGCAGAAGCGTCAAGATAGTTAGCATTGAACAGAAAATCCCGATTGCGCCTACTGGACCAAGCCCGCGATTGTTATTTAGCTGGCTTAATAGAAGTACCAATAGTCCAACAATTACCGTGCTGCCTGATGCCAGAATTGGTTCAACTACACCGCGCCAAGCAATTTTCATTGCATCAAATCTTGATTCATGCAGGTGCAGCTCTTCGCGATAGCGCGCAATCAATAGCAGGGCATAGTCAGTTGCGGCTCCAAGAACAAGCACGGATAAAATTCCTTGCGACTGCCCATCTAGCGCAATCAGATCATTCTTCGCGAGAATGTAAACCACGGCTCCTGAGAGGGTCAGAGCGAAGCCTGCAGATAACAATGGCAGGATCCAGAGTATTGGAGATCGATAGACGAAGATCAAAATTATCGCAACTACGGTAGCTGTTGTGAGCAAGAGGGTCGAGTCAATACTTCCGAATGCCCCAAAGAGGTCAGCTAAAATTCCGGCAAATCCAGTTGTATATGTAACAAATCCATTTGCCTTAGCAAAGTCATTAGCGTAATAGCGGATTGCATTGACTACGCCAGGAAGGGCAGGCTCTTTTCCATCTGGCAAGAGCTCTGTAGCAATTTGAACGCTGATAGGAAAACTTGCAAGGATGGCCTTGCCATCTTGAGATGGGAAGGCAGCAATTTCGCCACCTTTAATAAAATAATCTGAGAGCAGAAGCCTGACATCGATGCCGTCTTTATCTTTAAGGAGCTCGCCATCTGAATGCACCAAAATTTTACTACCCAGCGTTTGAGCAAAGAGTTGGGCACTTGCGATTTTCTCTGGTGTTACCTCACCAGTAAATAGAACTAAAGCTGGAATCTGATCATTGGCGCTATCGGAGAATGTCGATATGGCATTTGCGGCTCGAGTAGCGACTGAGTCCTCGGGTAGAAATGAAGAGTTGTTGTTCTCCTGGACTGAGGAGAGGCCGCCAAATAGTGGGCCAGTAACGCTAGAGAGAGCCATCCAAAATACGACAACTGTTATTGCCAGCCATAGTGGTTTGCGCCCCTTTGTTTTTGAATTTTTTCCCGAGAACATGCCAAGCCTTTCGATTATTTCGCCTTTAAATTGGTTTCGACCCGAAGATTACCTTAGGCTCAGACCTATGCAGTCAAACCTAGGGGTCAAGTCAAAGTCAATCATGGTTGAGCACCTAGGTCTTGTTGAATACCAGAACGCCTGGCAGAAGCAGCGTGAAATCCAAGCCGGTGTAATCTCTAATGAATTACCCAGCACTTTGTTATTGCTCGAGCACCCATCGGTCTATACCGCTGGTCGTAGAACACAGATTCATGAGCGACCAATTGATGGAACTCCAGTAATCGATGTTGATCGTGGCGGAAAGATAACTTGGCATGGCGAGGGTCAGCTTGTCGGATATCCAATTATTAAATTACGAAATCCAACAGATGTTCTCGGATTTGTCCGTGAAGTTGAGACAGCTTTAATCGAAGCATGTAGTGAAATCGGATTAAAGACTGAGAGATATTGTGAACGAAGTGGGGTCTGGATTCGAGATGCAAAGGGCGATCGCAAAATTGCAGCAATCGGAATCAGGGTCGCCAAGGGTGTAACCATGCATGGCTTTGCGCTAAATGTTAATCCTGACTTAACAGCCTTTAACCGGATATCTGCATGTGGCTACACAGACACTGGTGTTAGCTCGATCGCCACCGAACTGGGTCGTGATTTCAAGATTGGCGAAATCTCGCCAATTGTCGAACGCCACATGATTGATACGCTAACTCGAATTATAAAGAGTGAGGACTTAAATTGAAGACAGCACCAAATGGTCGGCCATTGCTCCGTATCGAGGCGCGCAACTCACAAGTTCCAATAGAGCGTAAGCCAGAGTGGATTAAGACTCGAGCAAATATGGGGCCTGAGTACACAGCGCTGCGTTCATTGGTTGCCCGCGAGGGTTTGCACACTGTCTGCCAAGAGGCAGCCTGTCCAAATATTTTTGAGTGCTGGGAAGATCGCGAAGCTACCTTCTTAATCGGCGGCGAGCGTTGTACGAGGCGATGCGATTTCTGCAATATCGATACCGGCAAACCTGATCCACTTGATCGCGATGAGCCACGAAGAGTTGGCGAATCTGTACGAACCATGGGACTCAAATATGCAACTATCACTGGCGTAACACGCGATGACCTTGAAGATGAAGGTGCTTGGCTATATGCCGAAACTATTCGCATGGTTCATGAATTAAACCCTGGCACTGGCGTTGAGATGCTGGCCCCCGATTTCAGCGGAAAGCCACATCTACTAAATGAAGTCTTTGAGACCAGGCCAGAGGTCTTCGCGCATAATCTAGAGACTGTGCCACGCATATTTAAACGTATCCGTCCGGCCTTTAACTACGACCGATCATTAGATGTTATTTCCCAGGCCAGAGCCTTTGGCTTGATTACAAAATCAAATTTGATTCTTGGAATGGGCGAAACTCGTGAAGAAGTTTCGCAAGCACTCAAAGATTTGCATAGCGCGGGCTGCGATCTAATTACGATAACTCAATACCTTCGCCCAACACCAAAGCACCATCCAGTTGAGCGTTGGGTAAAGCCCGAGGAATTTGTTGAGCTAAGCGCTGAGGCGCAAGCTGTTGGATTTGCTGGAGTTATGAGTGGTCCCCTAGTCCGCTCGAGCTACCGCGCAGGTCGCCTATATAAGCAGGCACAAGAGAAGCGCGCCGAAATTTAATGCGTGATTTCGTCTACCCACCAGTTGTTGTAGTGATTAAGACCATCTGGAAATATCTGGCGCTGCGCTTTACATTCTCTGGCGCTCACAACATTCCAGATCACGGCGGAGCAGTCTTAGCGATAAATCACATCGGGTATTTAGATTTTGCAATAACCGGAACTGCAGTGCTGCCCCGAAAGCGCTATGTGAGATTTATGGCTAAGAAAGAGATCTTCGATCATAAATTGGCTGGGCCATTGATGCGCGGTATGCACCATATCTGTGTAGATCGTTCAAGTGGATCTAGCTCCTTTGTTGCAGCGCTGCGCTACCTTCGCGCGGGTGAGATTGTAGGAATATTTCCGGAGGCGACCATAAGTAGAAGCTTTGAGATTAAAGAGTTAAAGACCGGAGCAGTTAGGTTGGCCATGGGTTCAGATACTCCAATTATCCCAACTATCGTCTGGGGCAGTCAGCGAATTTTTACCAAAAAAGTAAAGGCAGATTGGGGAAGAAATAAGTTCCCAATCTCAGTCACATTTGGTGAACCATTTATTGTCAAGAAGGGGCAGGATGTTGATGCTGCCGAAGCAGAATTACGCTCGCTTATGAAAGCGCTACTGAAAGAGGTACAAAGTGCTTATCCAGATTCACATCAAGGAGAGCGTTGGGCGCCTGCCAGTTTAGGTGGCACTGCGCCAACTCCTCAAGAAGTTGAAATAGAATGGGCTGAGCATTTAGCGGCAAAGGCCCGCATCGAAGAGAGAGAGTAAGTAGTCAATGGCACTTTTTAAGCGCAAAGCAAAGTCCACGGAAGATAGCGGCGAGAAGCGGGGCCAGATCAAAGTTTTAAAGGATGCCTTCAAGCTTGTCCGCAAACACAAGCCCACTGCATTTCTATGGATGTCGCTCTCTTTTGTTGTAGTACTTTCTGCCGGCATAATTGTCGGCACTCTTCTTGATCATCCAATTTATTTCACGATGATTGCGCTGCCGATGGCAATCTTGGCTACCTTCTTTATCTTCACCAGACAGGCAAATACTGCAGCATTTTTATCAATTCAGGATCAAGTAGGCGCCGGAGCATCTGTCTTGATGGCGATACGTAAAGGTTTCACAACTTCTGCAGCAGTTAGCGTCTCTCGTAATCAGGATATGGTCCACAGAAGTGTGGGTCGAGCAGGCATCGTTTTAGTTGGCGAGGGTAGCCCTGCGGTCCGCTCACTTCTTCAAGATGAGCGACGCAAGATGGAACGTTTCATTCCAGGCGTAACTTTGACTGAAGTTATTGTGGGTGATGGGGCTGGCCAAGTACCACTTCGCAAAATACAGAAACATTTGAAGAAGCTGCCAAAGAGATTAAATAAAGTTCAACTTCGAGAACTTCGCAACCGTCTTAAAGCAGTTGGTGGGATCAATATGCCAATTCCTAAAGGTCCAATGCAGATGAATCGAAACGCCAGGATACCTAAGCGCTAATTCAATTTCTTATTACGACTGAATTTGTTGCCCAATCATGAAGACCTCGTTGTTCGCGGGTAAATACTGCCGGCAGAACTAGACAGATTAAAAGGGTACGAATCAACACTCGCTTAACTTCTAGATATGCACCCGTATTAAATTCAACTACCTTCAATCTCATAATGCGCTGACCTGCAGAGGCTTGTTGAAGCGCGGTCAAGATACTTACCTCCACAAAGAAGAGGAGCAAAATGCTTAGGGCTTTAGCCTCAAAGCCCGCGAGATTGGCGATGAATACGCACATCAACCAATCGATCGTAATTGCCAAAAATCTGCGCCCAATTCCTGCCTCAACCATTGGGCAAGGCTAGCCGATAGCCCAGAATGAGCGCTCCGGCTGATTTTGAAACACAAATGTAACAATTCGGTTAACCCTTTTTTACTATAACGCCCTATATTTTCACCCATCAAGAACCCAAATTGGGGGGCTCGCCGAAGCGCCCAACCAAGAGGACTAATCCTAAAACGGGAGTGAAATGTTTAAGAATTCTGCAGATATTTTTGCCTACATTAAGAAAGAAGAGGTGAAGCTAATTGATGTTCGCTTCATCGATCTTCCTGGCATCCAACACCACTTCAATGTTCCGGTTGAATCATTTGACGAAGCTGTCTTTACAGATGGTCTGATGTTCGACGGTTCTTCAATCCGTGGTTTCCAAGCGATTCATGAGTCAGATATGAAATTGCTACCAATTCCAGAATCAGCATTCATCGATCCATTCCGTGATGTGAAGACTCTAGTAATTCTCTTCTCTGTCCATAACCCAATAGATGGTTCGCCATACTCACGCGATCCCCGCGGCGTTGTTGCAAAGGCTGTTGAATACTTAAAGGGAACCGGAATCGCAGATACCGCATTCTTCGCTCCTGAGGCAGAGTTCTATGTCTTTGATGCGATTCGCTTCAAGACCGGGATGAATGAATCATTCCACCACATTGATTCATACGAAGGTGCCTGGAATACCGGCGTTGAATATGATCCAGATGGAACTCCAAACCGTGGATATCGCACACGTATCAAGGGTGGCTATTTCCCAGTATCTCCAACTGATCAATTTGCAGATCTTCGCGACCAGATGGTTATGAAGCTAGGTGAAGCTGGACTCCTTGTGGAACGCTCACACCACGAAGTTGGAACTGCAGGACAGATGGAGATTAACTACCGCTTCTCAGATATTTTGTCTGCCGGCGATGATGTTATGAAGTTCAAATACATCATTAAGAACACTGCATGGGAAGCTGGCAAGACCGCAACCTTTATGCCAAAGCCACTATTTGGTGACAATGGTTCTGGTATGCATGTACACCAATCACTCTGGAAAGATGGCAAGCCGTTGTTCTTCGGAGATGGCTATGGCGATCTTTCAGATATAGCTCGTTGGTATGTGGGTGGACTTTTGAAGCATGCGCCTTCATTGCTCGCATTCACCAACCCAACTGTTAACTCTTATCGCCGCCTAGTTCCTGGCTATGAGGCACCAGTAAATCTTGTTTACTCAGCTCGTAACCGATCTGCATGTATCCGTATTCCAATTACTGGTTCAAATCCAAAGGCCAAGCGAATCGAATTTCGTTGCCCGGATCCTTCATCAAACCCATACCTAGCATTCGCAGCAATGCTTATGGCTGGTCTTGATGGTATTGAAAATAAGATCGAGCCACCAAAGCCAGTTGATAAAGATTTGTATGAATTGGAAGGCGCGGAAGCCGATGCAATCCAACAAGTTCCTGGGTCTCTTGATGCCGTACTAGATAACCTAGAGGCAGATCACGAATTCCTGCTTAAGGGCGGGGTCTTTACAAAAGATCTTATCGATACCTGGATTACCTGGAAGCGTAAGGAAGAAGTTGATTACGTCCGCTTGCGTCCACATCCAGCAGAGTTCGAGCTCTACTACGATCTCTAAACGATAGTTAATTAAAGAGCCCCTGCAGCGAAATCTGTAGGGGCTCTTTAATTTTATGTATGGTCAATTACTTATAGCGAGAAACCCACTGGTAGCTCTAGTCGGTTCTCACTTAGAAGCTTTGAATCACTAAGAATAGTTTTCGTAGCTCCATCGGCCACAACCACACCGCCCGATAAAACAATTGATCTCTCACAGAGCTCATAGGCATAAGGAATATCGTGAGTAACCATCAAAGTCGTAATTTTTAGCTCACGTAAGATATCGGCGAGCTCTCTACGGCTTGCTGGATCCAAATTTGAAGATGGCTCATCTAAAACTAAAATCTCTGGTTTCATTGCAAGAACCGTGGCTACTGCAACTCTCCGACGCTGACCAAAGGATAGATGATGAGGTGCGCGATCTTTGAACTCAAGCATGCCAACTTTATTGAGCGCTTTATCTACAACTTCATTGAGTTCTGCGCCGCGGATACCCATGTTGTAGGGACCAAATGCAACATCCTCACCGACTGTTGGCATAAATAGCTGATCATCTGGATCTTGAAAGACGATGCCAACTTTAGATCGAATCTTGCGTAGGCCTTCTTTATCATCAGCATCTACCAAATCTCCAGCAATCCAAACTTTGCCGACGCTAGTTGGGTGAATTCCATTTAAGTGCAGAACTAGGGTTGTTTTGCCAGCGCCGTTCGGTCCAAGAATTGCAACGCACTCGCCTTGTGAAACCTGCAAATTAACGCCAAAGAGCGCTTGATGGCCATCTGGATATGCAAATGCAAGTCCTTCGATTAATAGACTCGGTACAGGCTCATTCATCATCCACGGCTCCAAATAACTCTAGTAGAAATTAAAATAATTAACGCTATGGCAGGCAATAGAAATACAAAAGCGCTCTGTAATTTTGATATGGCCGCTCTCTCCATAACTGGCATCTGACCTAAATATCCTCTTGAGAGCATTGCAAGATGAACTCGTTCTCCGCGCTCATAGGATCGTATAAAAAGCGCACCTGCAGCTTGAGCTAAAATTTTCCAATCAGCAACTCCCTTGGCTTCAAAGCCCCGAGATGAGCGAGCTACTTTCATCCGCTCCATTTCATCGCTGACAACATTTACATACCTAAGCATGAAAGTTGCAATCTGAACCATCAGATTTGGAAGGTGCAATCTCTCAAGTCCCCCAATAATCTCTCGTGCTTTAGTCGATCCAGAAAGTGTTATTGCAACCAACAAACCCAGGGTTCCCTTCGCGATAATTGCTGCTCCAGCTAGTAACCCTTCGCGATAGAGACTTAGCCCAAATAGCTCAAAACGCTCTCCGGTACCGAAAAATGGCATTAGAAATGCGAATAGCACAAAGGGAATTTCGATTGTTGCCCTAGACAAAATCTTCTTAACTGGTAACTTTGCAATTGCAAGAACTACAGAGATAAGTAAAAAGTAGCCGATAAATGCTGGCCAATTTGAAATTGAAGTTGAGACCGCGACAATAATAAAGAACAGCCCAGCTAATATTTTTAGGTGAGCAGGCATCGGATGAACCAGCGAATGTCGGTGAATATAGAGGCGCTCTCCTACATCATGGCCATGATTATGGCTCTGATCATGCCGATGTCCATCTTTGTGGCCAAGCTTCGTATTTTGTGAAGAATCTGATGTACTAGTGTTTCCTAGCAATTATTCATTCTTTTTTCTTCGAAGTACAAGAAATAACATGCTGGCAACTGCGCCGGTTGCTACGACTCCGATAGCACCTGCAATGCCACCTGAGAAACGCTCATTTTCGATACCGGCCACGCCATAATTCGACAAGGCAAAATCTGAATTAGCACTATCTTTAGCGTTCTTAGAAAAACCGATATCTCCAGCCACCTTCTCAAGTCCATCTGGCGATGAAGAAGCATAAAAGGAAACTACTGCTGCCAAAACTAGAGCAGATACAAAGAAGGTTAGATAAAACTTAAGATCTCTCTTTGCCGACATCTAGATCTCCTTTATAACTAACTTAGTTTCATTTTTCTTCCAACCATAAACTAAATCAGATCTGCTAGCCATAATTGCGCTAATCGTTAGGCCGGTTATTAACGCTTCACCGATTCCGATAACTATGTGAGTTCCGATCATCGCCGTAAGTACTGAGGTCAGCGAGAAGGTCGCATTGCCACCAAGTGCATATTGAACAACAAAGCCAAACGCTGCTGCGGGCACCGAGATAAAGCCCCCGATGGCACCGGCGAGCGCAATAGATGCTCTCCGTTTTGGAAGCAGGCGCTTAACAATTAGATACACCCCATAGCCAACCCAGACGCCGATAATCGCCATGTTAAAGACATTTAAACCAATTGCGCTAAGCCCACCATCTGCGAATAGGAATGCCTGCATTAGTAATACGACTGTGAGCGCCAAGGTTGCTGCCCAGGGCCCCACTAGTACGGCAGCAAGCGCGCCACCGAGTAGGTGCCCACTTGTTCCGGCGCCAACTGGGAAGTTCAGCATTTGTACTGCAAAGATAAATACCGCTGTAAGTCCGGCTAAAGGTGCGCTCTTATCATTGAGTTCTTTTCTAGCTCCTCTTAGCGCTGCTCCAACACCGATCACAGACCCTCCTGCGAAGAGTGCTGATGTCTGGAGATCGATAAATCCATCAGGGATATGCATTGGCCAATTCTATTGCAAATTATTTGCATCTGCCAGATATAAGCGGACCCTGCCTCTAGTCCCTACGGGCTCTGTAATCGCCGCTTGCTAGGTGTGGGAGTATCGCTTAGTGATTGCCACTCAAAGCGTTGAACTCCGAGCTGGCGCAAGACTCTTAGTTAAGGATGTCGCGGTCCGTATCAATAGCGGGGATCGAATCGGCTTCGTTGGCCGAAATGGCGCTGGGAAATCCACACTAGCTAAATGCTTAGCCGGTGAAACCCTTCCGGCCGGTGGACAGATAACTCGCACCGGAACAATTGGTTACCTCCCCCAAGATCCTCGTACTGGTGATCAAGAAGAGAGCGTAATAAATCGAATTTTATCGGCCCGCGGACTCGATCAGATTGTTCTTCGCATGCGCAAAGCCGAAGAGGCTATGGCAACTGCAACTCCGCAAGAGCTTGAATTAGCACTAGAGAGATATTCAAGAGTCGATAGCGAATTTAATGCAGCCGGTGGTTATGGCGCTTCTGCAGAAGCAGAGTCGATAGCAACAAATCTTGGGCTACCCGAAAGATTATTTGAAGAACCAATACAAGTTCTATCTGGTGGTCAACGTCGCCGAGTAGAACTTGCCCGCTTGTTATTTAGTGGCGCCGAGACTCTGCTATTGGATGAGCCAACCAACCACCTTGATGCCGAGTCCATTAACTGGCTGCGTGATTACTTAACTAAATATTCTGGTGGCCTAGTTGTTATCTCTCACGATGTTGCCCTGATTGAAACTGTTGTCAATAAAGTTTTCTATATTGATGCAAACCGCAATGTTATAGATGTCTATAACATGGGCTGGAAGAAGTATTTGTTGCAGCGCGAAGCTGATGAGCACCGTCGCAAGAAAGAGCGGGCCAATGCCGAGAAGAAGGCTGAAATTTTGCAGAAGCAGGGCGAGAAGATGCGGGCCAAGGCCTCTAAAGCAACTGCCGCCCAAGGAATGCTCCGCCGGGCAGAATTACTTATCTCCAATCTTGAAGATGTTCGCAGATCAGATAAGGTCGCAAAATTACGTTTCCCCACTCCAGCACCTTGCGGTAAGACTCCGCTTATGGCAACTGGCTTAAGCAAGTCATATGGTTCACTTGAAATCTTTACCGATGTGGATCTGGCTATCGATAGGTCATCTCGAGTTGTTATTCTCGGACTAAACGGCGCTGGAAAGACAACATTGTTAAGTATTTTAGGTGGCACGAATCAATCAGATACTGGAGAGATTCTGCCTGGCCATGGTCTGAAAATTGGTTACTACACCCAGGAGCACGAGTCCCTAGATTTCGAACGAACTGTCCTAGAGAACATGCTCTCTGCTGGTGCGAAAATTAGCGAGCAGCAAGCGCGCCAAACTCTCGGTTCCTTCTTATTCTCAGGCGATGATGTTCACAAGCCAGTGAAGGTACTAAGTGGTGGCGAGCGAACCCGATTAGCTCTAGCAACTTTGGTTGTTGGTTCTGCAAATGTTTTACTACTAGATGAGCCAACGAATAACTTAGATCCAGCTTCTCGCGAGGAGATTCTCGCAGCGCTTGGCGAGTACCAAGGCGCAGTAGTTCTAGTAAGCCACGATATTGGCGCAGTACAAGCCCTTAAACCAGAGCGAGTTCTCTTGTTGCCAGATGGCGACGAAGATTTGTGGGGCAATCAGTACCTTGAACTAATTGCCCTTGAATAATATAAATAGGTAGATCCACTTAAATTTTTAAGAACGTAGAGCAACCGCAAATAAGCGGAAATTCTCAACAAGTAAATCAATCTCCTTCTGGCCGTGAGCCAGCGAAATTAACCACTGTTCATCTAAGCCCGGAGGCGTGATAATTCCGCGGTTCATCGACCAGAGCCAAGAGAGCTCGGCTATTGCGAAATCGGTTGCTTTATAGTCACGGTAATTGCGTACTGGATCCTTAGACCAAGTAATACAACCCTTAACTCCAAAGCCAACGGTATGTGCCGGTAGCTGGTACTCATCGATAATCTCTGAAATTCGATCTAGCGCCTGCTTATTAAATGCTTCAGCAGTTGCCAAGGCCTCTTCAGTGCAGAGCTTGTCCATCGCGCGCAGTCCAGCCATTGCAAGTGGATTTCCATTGAAAGTTCCAAAGTGGGCCATAGCGCCAGTCGTAATTGTGTTCATCATTTCAGCCCGGCCACCAAAGGCAGCAAGTGGAAGTCCGCCACCAATTGATTTAGCGAGACAGATTAAATCTGGTTGTACGCCAATTCGGTGGGCTGCCCCACGAGGACCAGCCGTTAAACCAGTTTTTACTTCGTCAAATATCAATACGATCTTGTATTTGGTACAGAGCTCGCGCACACCTGCA
>TARA_B110000503_G_scaffold16923_2_pt1 | contig 15736 bp, 20 predicted proteins | sample TARA_B110000503 | Tara Oceans TARA_B110000503 (sample SAMEA4397472) | marine metagenome | biome: Polar Biome; feature: [SRF] surface water layer (ENVO:00010504); material: water (ENVO:00002006), including particulate matter (ENVO:01000060) such as... | depth 5 m | reverse complement strand
AGACAATGGGTAATTGATAATAGTGCTAAAATAATTAGTACAGCTAATGCTCCATTAGAAGATACATTTTGGGCAGATGCAGATAAGCCATTCTCTTTCTTGGCATTTTGTTTTGAGTATAGAGACTTTGCTAATACTGATTTTGACCCAAGTTTTGTAACTACATTACCAATTCAATCTGATTGTTCTAATAGTGGCTTACAACATTATTCAGCAATGATGAGAGATGAGATAGGTGGTAAGGCTACCAATCTTATTCCATCAAATAAACCTAATGATGTTTATGGATTAGTTGCACAAAAGCTAACAATGAAACTACGTGATAATAAAGACCCAATGGCAAAACTATGGCTCGACTATGGAATTGATAGGAAGATATGTAAGAAGCCTGTGATGTGTTTACCTTACTCATTAACAATGTTCTCATGCAGAAGATATATACATGACCATGTTGAGAAGGCATTTAATGAAAAAAACATACAACATCAATTTGGTGAAGACTTGTTTAAAGCATCAAATTTCTTAACTCCTATTATGTGGAAATGTATTAATGAAATAATACTTGGAGCAAAAGAGATTATGAAATTCTTAAAAGATATTTCTAGATTAGTTGCTTCTGAAAACTTACCTGTTACTTGGACAACTCCATTAGGACTTCCAGTTCAAATGATGTGTTACAAAAAAGAAAGTAAAAGAGTTAAAACTAAAATGGGTGATAGCATAATAAAGTTATCCATTCAAACTGACACTGATGTTATTGATAGAAGAAAAACTGCACAATCAATATGTCCAAACTTTATTCACAGTCTAGATGCAAGTGTATTGCAACTTGCTGTAGTGAAAGCTCATAAAGAGGGTGTAACTAACTTTAGTTTAATCCATGATAGTTTTGGTTCAGTAGCACCAGACACAGCAATATTAAGTAAATCCATAAGAGAAGCATTTTGTGAGATTTATAAAAATGATGTTTTGTTAAAATTCGCTGTAGAGATGAAAGCTATGTGCTCAAATAAGAACCAAGCTAAATTTCCCAACCTTCCTGCTAAAGGAAACTTGGATTTGGACTTGGTAAAACAGTCTGTTTTCTTTTGTATCTAACCTATGCACTAGTGGTTGATTGGGTGCCACTTATGGCAACATAAACCTCAAACTAAAAGGAGTACAAATATGAACGATGCCAAAATCAGTGCTTTGGGTGAAGCAATTTACCCACACTTAAATAAACCTGACGTTAAATTTAGCGAAGCAGGTGAGTATAAGGTCACTTTAAAGGTGAATAAATCAGACGCATCAAAAATGCTTGGTGAGTACAAACAAGCAATAGATGACAGTCTTATAAAAGCTGAAAAAGAGAATAAGGGTAAGACAATACAGTCTGCTCCCATTCCTTATACAGAGGAAGGCGATTATGTCTTCTTCAAATACAAACTAAAAGCCACAGGTACTAACTTTAAAACTAAAGAAAAGTTTTCTCAAAGACCTGCACTTTTTGATGCCAAGAATAATCCTATCGATAATTCAATATTGATATTTGGTGGTTCAAAAATGAAGATTGCTTATTCACTTGTTCCATATTTCACACCAATGCTTGGTGCAGGAATTACAGCAAGAATAAAAGCTGTCCAAGTAATTGAACTTGTTGAAGGCAAACAAATGAACCTCTTTGATAAAGAAGATGGTTACGAAGCTAAATCCGAAAGTCAAAATGAAATACCGACAGAAGTTCAAGAGAGTAAAGATTTCTGATAAAGTAGTTCTTAAATCAGGACTGGAAGAAGTTGTTTATAACCATTTAATTGAGAATAACTGCTCATTTAAATATGAAGGTTTAAAAATAACTTACTTCCAACCTGAACAAAAAAGAACGTACACACCAGACTTTGTTTTCCCCACAATAATAATTGAGACTAAAGGTGCTTTCAATAGTGCCGATAGAAAGAAAATGAAAATGGTTAAAAATCAAAATCCTAAAATGGATATTAGATTTATCTTTTCAAACTCAAGAACCAAAATTGGTAAGAAATCAAAAACGACATACGGACATTGGTGTGATTTATTTGGATTTAAATTTCACTGTATTCAATCAACAAAAGAAACCTTCCCTAAAGAATGGTTGAAGGAAATTAAGGATAAAGAAAAATGGCAAGACAAGAAACAACTTACATCGTAATTCACTGTAGTCAAACTAGACCATCACAAAATATTGGTGCTAAAGAAATTGACGTGTGGCACAGGCAGAATGGGTGGCTAAAAATTGGTTACGGAAAAGTAATTAGAAGAAATGGTGATGTTGAACAAGGTCGAGGAGATGATGAGGTTCAAGCACATGTACATGGATACAATCATACATCATACGGATTATGTTTAGTTGGTGGAGCAGAAGAAGATAATTGGAAAGCACCAGAGGACAATTTTACTAGTGAACAATTTGAAAGTTTAAAAAAAGTTTTAGAAGAATTAGTTATTAAATATCCTAATGCCAGAATAGTTGGACATTATGAATTAGACGAGAACAAATCTTGTCCCAACATAAACATCAGAGAATATTTACTAAATGAAAACATTCGAGGATACAAATTTCAAGATGGACTGACTGATGATAACGACCTTCAGGAGTTAGTGGACAATGTACCACAAGACTGAAGACAAATTTCTCTTTCACTCTCCTTGTGAAAATTGTGGTAGCCGAGACAATCTCGCTAATTACGAGAACCATACTTATTGTTTCGGTTGCCATAAGCACCAGAGAACTAATGGCGACTTACCAGAAATAACTAAAGAAAAAAAATTTACAGATATGATTACAGGACAGATAGAACCTCTTAATAAGAGAGGGATAAACGAAGAAACATGTAGAGTTTTTAATTATGAACAAGGTGAGCACAATGGAAGACCTTGCCATATTGCAAATTACTATGACAAAAACTATGAAAAAGTTGCACAGAAATTAAGGTTTGCAGACAAGTCTTTTAAATGGATTGGCGATACAGATAAGATTACTTTATTTGGTCAGAACCTTTGGAGAGATGGTGGTCGTTCTTTAGTCATTACTGAAGGTGAAATTGATGCAATGTCAGTTTCATCAGTTAATTCTAATAAATATCCTGTGGTTTCTATTCCTTCAGGTACAGCATCTGCAAAAAAATACATCAAAAGAGAATTGGAATGGATTTCTAAATTCGAAAAAATCATATTGATGTTTGATAATGATATTGCAGGGAATAAGGCTTCTCTTGAATGTGCATCTTTATTACCAGTTAAAAAAGTATTTATTTCTAAACTACAAGGCAAAGATGCTAACGAATTATTACAAGCAGGTAAAAAAAGTAAAATAGTTGATGCAATCTTTGAAGCTAAAGCATTCACACCTCAAGGTATTATTGAAGGTAGCGAAACAAAAGAATTATTATTAAATGATGTTTATGCAGAAACTATTCCTTACCACTGGAATGGTTTAAATGAAAAGTTAAGTGGAATTAGATTAGGTGAATTAAATTTATTATGTGCAGGTTCAGGTGCAGGTAAGTCACAAGTCTGTAGAGAAATTGCTTATGACCTTGTTAAAAATAAACACAAGGTTGGATACATTGCTTTAGAAGAAAGTGTTAAGCGAAGTATAAGAGGAATTGTTTCAGTTGGTTTAAATAAACTAATGCACATTCCTGAAGTTAGAAAAAATATTCCTGAAGAAGAAATTTTAAAAGAGTGGAATAAAATAAAAGATTATATTTGTTTTTACGACCATTGGGGTTCAGCTTCATCAGACGACTTACTAAATAAAATTAGATACATGGTAAAAGGGTTAGACTGCAAAGTTATTTTCCTAGACCATATCTCAATAGTTATTTCAGGATTAGCTGAAGGTGATGAAAGAAGACTTATTGATAATACAATGACGCAACTACGACAATTAGTTGAAGAATTAAATATTGCTATGTTTGTTGTATCTCATTTAAAAAGACCAGAAGGTAAAGGACATGAAGAAGGAACACATACTTCACTATCTCATTTAAGAGGTTCAGCTTCATTAGGACAATTATCAGATGCAGTATTAGGTTTTGAAAGAAATCAACAATCTGAAACTGAAGCAAATGTTTTAACTTGTAGAGTTTTAAAAAATAGATTTTCTGGTGACACAGGAATTGCAACTACATTAATTTATAACAAAGATACTGGAAGATTAGTTGAAGGTAACTTTGATGAATGATGCACTTCTTACTAAATTCATTTTAGGTTTTCTAGTTGATAAGCCTGATTACATTGAACTTGATATTAATAACCAACAATTAATTTTTCAAACATGCAGAACAATTATGACTGCAATTTATAATGCAATCAAATTTGAAAATGTCCACCCAGTAATAATGTGTGGTGATGTTGAAGCACAAGCAGTAATTAAAAAAGCATTGGAGAATGTCGGACACATACTTCCAAGCACAAAAAGAATAACAGTCCACTTAATACAATAATGAAACTTATAATAGATGTGGAGACCAATGGTTTCCTAGACAAGTTAGATAAAATTCATTGCATTGTCTTTAAGGATATTGATACAAATACTGTATACTCATATAATCCTGACAATCTTGAAGATGCTCTAGAGTTACTAAAGAAAGCTACTCTTTTAATTGGTCATAACATTACTGGCTTCGACATACCTGCAATTAAGAAGGTATTTAACTATGAATACAGGGGTGCTGTTTTTGATACGTTATTATGTTCAAGGTTAATATGGACTAATAGACAAGAACTAGACTTTAAACTTAAAGAAGTACCACCAAAACTAATAGGTAAGCACTCATTAGAAAGTTGGGGCTATCGAGTTGGTTTACGTAAGGGAGACTTTAAAGAGAATAATACTTTTGATATTTGGACAAGGGAGATGCAGGACTACTGTGAACTTGATGTTGAAGTAACTCATAAATTATTCTTATTAATTGTAGAAGCTAAATATTCACCTGAAGCAATTAAATTAGAACATGATTTTGCTGTATGGATTAATAAACAAGTAGAACATGGAGTTCCATTTGATGAGAGACTTGCTGAAGTCCTTTTATCTATCCTGATAAAGAGAAGACTAGAGTTGGAAGACAAACTTGCTCTAGTCTTTTCGCCAATAAATAAATCTATAGGTTTTAAAACTTACAAAAGAGATAATAGAAAAAAAGGGATTAAAGCAGGAGTTCCAAAAGAACAATTTGTTATTGAAACATTTAATCCAAACTCAAGAGACCAAATAGCATTTAGATTAAAAGGATTAGGTTGGAAGCCTAAAGACTTTACAGCAACAGGAAAAGCAGAAGTAAATGAAAGAATATTAAATTCATTAAAGTTTCCTGAAGCTAAAATAATTTCTGATTATTTGCTAGTACAGAAAAGACTTTCACAATTAAGTGAAGGTGACCAAGCATACTTAAAATTAACTAATAAGGGAAAAATTCATGGACAAATTATTACAAATGGGGCGAACACTGGAAGGTGTACTCACTTCAAACCAAACTTGGCACAATGTGTGGCAACAGGTAAAGAATATGGTACAGAATTTAGGTCTCTATTTTATTCTCCTGCCAGTATGGTGTTTTGTGGTATTGATTTTTCTGGGTTGGAGCTTCGTGTGTTGGGGCATTATATGTCTATATATGACAATGGGGATTTTTCTAAAGTCTTACTTGAGAATGATATACATTCCAAAAATCAACAAATTCTCGGACTATCCACACGTAGCCAAGCTAAAACTTTTATTTATGCTTACATATATGGTTCAGGAAATCAGAGGGTCAGCGAAATACTTGAAATCAATCTTGGCGAAGCCAAAAGAATAAGAGAAACATTTGAACAAAAACTTCCTGCGTTAAAATTATTAAAAGATGCAGTCATAAGCAAACACAGAAGACTTGGTTATGTTAAAGGTTTAGATGGAAGAAAACTTATTGGTAGAGCAGAATTTTCATTATTAAATTTATTACTTCAGTCAGCAGGAGCTCTACTTGTAAAACAAGGAACTATTATTCTGAATGAAGACCTAGAAAAAGAGGGTTATAAATTTGGTAGAGATTATGCAATGGTCTTACATGTCCATGATGAAATGCAATTCATCGTTAAAGAAGAACTAATAGAACCATTCAAGGTAATAGCCGAAAAGTTATTTAAGAAAACTAAAGACCACTTCAATTTCAGATGTCAGTTAGATGGTGAAATTAAGGTTGGACAAAACTGGAGTGATACTCACTAAAGCAAAACCTCACTTTGATTTGGATTTAAAATTCGGTCAACAGTATGAAAATGAATTTCAAGAAGCAGTAGAAGGTAAGATAGAATGTAAGACTGACAGGCTTTGTCAGAAGACAGGTAACGTCTTTATAGAGATAGAAAGCAGAGGGAAGCCCTCTGGTATCAATAATACTAAATCAAAAAACTATGCCATTTGTTTATGGGTAGAAAAACGTCAAGACCAAGTATGGGTTCTCATTCCTACTAAAATTCTAAAGAAACTAATGAAGTCTTATCCCATTAAAGCAGGTGGAGATAACTGGACTTCCAAAGGTCACATAATTCCTAAAGCAGATTTATTGAATTTAATAATATGAAAAAACTTTTAAAAACTAAAATTATTTTACCAGATATAGATGAGAATGATTTTCCATATAAATTCTACAAGGTGTGGTGGAGTGATATTTGCAGTAGCCCAAATTGGGAAAGTATAAATCAATTAAAAAAATCAAAGACAGCAGTGTGCATAACAATGGGTTGGTTGTTATCAACAAACAAAAACACTTACGTTTTCATTGGCGACATTAATTTCAATGATGATGGCACAATCCATGAGGGTGGTAACTCAACAGTAATACCAAAATCAAACATACTAAAAATTAAGGAGATAAAAATATGACCCAATTAGATGATGGACACTTTCATTTACACAGTGCAAACAAAGATAAAAACTTTCAAGCCAAAAAAACTATGGCAAATATGAATGACTTTCATAACAATAAATCAAAAATTATGTTGGTTGATGGCGACCTACTTGCTTATAAGATTACTTCTAGTCTAGAAGAACCTGTTGATTGGGGTAATGATGTATGGACTTTACATTCGGACTTCAAAAAAGCAAAACAATTATGGATACAATCAATCGCTTATTATTTAAGCATAACAAGTTCGAAAGATGTTGTTGTTGCTTTTTCTGATAAAGTTAATTTTAGAAAAGAATTAGACAGCACTTACAAGTCACATAGAAAAGGTATTAGAAAACCAATTTGTTATTCACCATTAAGAAAATGGATTGAAGAAACTCACGAGTGTGAAACCTTTACTTCATTAGAAGGTGATGATGTTTTAGGATTACTAGCTACAGGAAAATACAAAGACAATAATGTAATTGTTTCTGGTGATAAAGATATGAGAACAATACCTACATGGCATTGTTTTATTATTGATGACAGCATTGAATATGTAGACGAATTAAAAGCAAACTACAATTTCTGTCAGCAAGTTTTAGTTGGTGATGCTAGTGATGGGTATTCAGGACTTAAAGGTTGTGGTGCAGTTAAATCATCAAGAGTTCTTTTAGATAAGAAAAATATAGATGAACTTTGGGAAGCAGTCTTACAAGAGTATCAGAGAAATGGTTATGAGATTTCTGATGCGTACCATCAAGGAAAACTTGCAAGAATATTAAGAGATGGTGAATACAATTATAAAACTAAACAGATAATATTATGGAGAACAGATGGAAGCGATAAAAATTCTGGAATTAGCAAAAAAGCTAGTTAGTACCGACAGAGAAGATAAACATGGAGACAAGGTAGTAAACCACGAAAACATTGCAAGATTATGGACTGGCTACCTTCAAAACAAAACTAAACTAACTTTAACTATATTACCTGAAGATGTAGCAAACCTAATGACCCTTCTAAAAATAGCTAGAAGTCAGGGTGGAAGTTTCAATGCTGATGATTTTGTTGATGCCTGTGGGTATTCAGCAATAGCAGGTGAGATTATAGCAATGAGAAAAAAACAATTAAGTACCACTTTAGGAGTATCCAATGATGAAAAAACCAAGAATTAGTGAAGAAGTCATTGAGTACCTTGACGTTGTCTTTCCTGACAAATGTCCAAACATAGAAGATAACGAAAAACTTGTTTGGTTTAAAGCAGGTCAAAGGTCAGTCGTTAATCATTTAATAAAAGAAATCAAACAACAAGAGGAAAACTAGACATGTGTTCATTTTCAAAACCAAGTCCACCACCTGCTCCAGAGCCTATTCCAGTTGCTATGCCTTCAGTGTCAAATGCTACTACAAAGCAAAAAGCACCTACGGAAGCAAACAATAGTTCTGCAAGTACATCAGTTGCGTCTAACTACGCAAGAAAAAGGGTTGGCAGAGGTTCTTTAAGAATACCTTTAGCTTCAAGTGGTAGTGGATTAAATTTTCCAACTGCATAATAAATGAAGACGGAGAAGTATACTTTAAGTGACGATACCATCAACAATACACAAAATCAAAATTCTGTTGAAGGTCAGTACCAAAAGCTAGAACAAGATAGAGAAAGTTATTTAGAAAGAGCAAGAGAAAGTGCAGACTTAACAATACCTTACTTGTATCCTGCAAAAGGTTCTAATGAAAATACTAACTACTCAACCCCATATCAAAGTATTGGAAGTAGAGGAGTTTTAAATCTAGCATCTAAATTGATGTTAGCTTTGTTTCCACCACAAGCACCATTCTTTAGAATTGATGTTGATGAGCTAGTATATAAAAAAATTCAAGGCGACCCAAAAGAAAAGAAACTTATAGAACAAGGTTTAGCTAAAATAGAAAAATCTGTAATGGATAATATTGAAACTCAAAATGATAGAGTTGCAGTATATGAAGCATTAAAACATTTGATTGTATCTGGTAATGTACTTTTACATATTACTGACACAGGGTTAAGAACTTATAGATTAGAAAATTATGTAGTTAAAAGAGACCCACAAGGTCATGTACTAAAAATTATTATTAAAGAAGGAGTAACTGCAAATACACTTCCTGAAAAGATTTTAAGTCAATTAAGATTACAAGACGACACACAAGAAGATAAAACATTAGATTTATTTACATGCGTTAAGAAACATGGAAATAAATATACTGTTCATCAAGAAGTAAAAGGATTTGTCTTATATAAAAAAGAATATACAGAAGAAACATTACCTTACCTTGCATTAAGATTTAATAGAATTGATGGAATGAATTATGGTCGAGGACATGTTGAAAGTTTCATTGGTGACCTAAAATCACTAGAAGGTTTATCAAGAGCAATATTAGAAGGAAGTTCTGCTTCTGCTAAAATGTTATTTCTTGTAAGTCCTTCAGGTACTACTAGAGCATCAGCAATAGCAAAAGCTAGTAATGGTGCAATTATTGAAGGTTCAGCATCAGACGTAACTGTTCTACAAGCCAATAAATTCGCAGATTTTAGAGTAGCTTTAGAAAGCATGAATAGAATTGAACAAAGACTTCAATTTGCTTTCTTATTAAATGCTTCAGTTCAAAGACAAGCCGAAAGAGTAACTGCAACAGAAGTCCAATTAGTGGCAAATGAATTGCAAGATGCACTTGGTGGTGTCTACGGAATATTAACAACAGAATTTCAACTGCCTTATCTTAATACTAAATTGGCAATGTTAAGACAGAAGAAACTTCTACCAGACCTTCCAAAAGATTTAGTTAAAGTAAAAATTATAGTCGGCATGGAAGCATTAGGTAGAGCAAGTGATAGGTTAAAATTATTACAATTTTTATCTGACCTTTCAAACACATTAGGTGCTGAAGTATTAGCAAGACACATTAATCTTGAAGACTGCATTAAGAAATTTGCAGTAGCTAACCAGATTGATGTTGTTGGTCTAATTAAATCATCTGAACAACTACAACAAGAACAACAACAAGCACAACAGCAACAACAGGCACAACAGATGCAAAATATGGCAACTGACCCTAGAGTAGCTGTTCCTATGATGGAACAACTTGCTAACTCTGGTGCAACTGTACAAGCTGAAGATGGCGAAGTTGTAATTAACCAAGAGGAATAAAAAAACTATGGCAATTTACGAAAAAGTAGAAATCAATACAGCAGAAGCACAACCAACCGATGCAGATGCTATTGCAGAATTAAAAGCACAAGGTATCAATGTTGATACAGGAACAGATGAAGATGGTAATAGAGCCATCGCAACTGAACCTAACATTGATGCACAAAATCTTGAAAACCAAAGACCTGAATGGTTACCAGAAAAATTTAAGTCTGCTCAAGAATTATCTAAAGCATATAGCGAATTAGAAAAACAATTTTCAGGTAAAAAATCTGAAGCAGAACCAGTAAAAGAAGAAGCTAACAAAGATGCTTTGGAAATTCCTAAAGGTACTCCAACAGGTTTTGATATGGGAAAATTTGCCGATGAGTATGCTGACAAAGGTGAACTATCAGAAAATAGTTATACTGAATTAGCAAAACAAGGATTAGATAAATCTCTTGTTAATGAATATATCAAAGGTCAAAAAGCTATTGCTGAAACACAATCAGCACAAGTTTATGAGACTGTAGGTGGACAACAAAAATATGGTGAACTTATTGATTGGGCTAGTAAGAATTTAAGTGAAGGTGAACAAACTGCATTTAATGACTTAACTTCAACAGGAAGTATTGACCAAATAAAATTAGCTGTTCATGGTATTATGACTAGAGCAGGAATGTCTGCTTCACAAAATCAACCTCAAGAGATGATACAGGGTGATGTTAATAATACATCAATAGAACAATTCAATTCAGTACAACAAGTTACTGAAGCTATGAACGACCCAAGATACGATAAAGACCCAGTTTACAGAAAGCAAGTTGAGAGAAAACTAGGTAATAGCAGTGTCTTTTAATGGCTAGAGACTACAAGAGAGAATATGCAGTCCGAAGTAAAGAAGATAGAGATAATAGGCAGAATAGACGAATAGCCAGAAGACTAATGGAGAAGAAGTTAGGAACTAAAGCTATTCAAGGTAAAGACATAGACCATAAAGACAAGAACCCAAGAAACAATTCTAGAAGCAATCTTCGAATAAGAAGTAAATCAGCTAACAGAAGGGATAATCACTAATGTGGTTTAATCTTTTATCTATGGGTATCAAAGCAGGTACTCACATCTACAAAAACAAACAGCAAACTAAAATGCTTATGTCAGATGCACAAATGCGTAATGCAAGTGCAATGGCAAAAGGTGAGATGGAATACAAAGGAAAACTTTTAGAAGCTAATTCTAATGGTTGGAAAGATGAGTTCGTTTTAATTTTAGTAAGTAGTCCTGTGATGTTGCTAATTTGGAGCATCTTCAGTGAAGACCCAGAAATTATGATTAAGGTTGATAGATTTTTTGATTTATTCAACAACATGCCATTTTGGTATCAAGCATTATTTATTGGAGTTGTGTCTGCAATCTATGGACTTAAGGGTGCTGACATTATGAAAAAGAAGTAATGGCTAAAAAAGTTGGGAATATTTTTGAGAAAAAAACTAGACCCAAAATTGGTAGACATAAAAAGAATTTAAATAAAGACGAAAGACGAAGTTACAAAAAATATCACAAACAAGGAAGATAATGAAACATATAATATTATTAATTTATCACTACTCTAGTAAATTAAATACTTGGTCATGGCAAAAGCTATGGAAAAATAGAAATAGTTTAGGGTACAAAAAATAAACCATCATCTCTCATAAGAGAGGTGGCTTATCAAAATTCGTTAAAGAATGCCTGACACGTCAGAGAACTTTCAAATAAGAAAATTAGATAGGTGTTTTAACTTAAACACTAACAATAAAAATAAAGGAGACATATATTATGTCAAACGCAATACCAAGTAGACTTGGTCTAGTTAACGCAACTGGAACTGGCTACAACGATTTATTTTTAAAAATCTATAGTGGAGAAGTTCTTGCATCATTTTCAAGAGAGAACGTGATGTTAGGAATTACAAACACTAGAACGATTTCTAATTCTAAATCAGCAACTTTTCCAGTTGTTGGAACTACTACAAGTGGTTACCATACAGCAGGAAATGAAATCGTGGGAGATAGCATCAAACACAACGAGAAAGTAGTACATGTAGATGACATGCTTTTAGCATCTTCATTTGTTTCTGAAATCGATGAATTAAAGAATTATTTCGATATTAGAAAAATTTATGCAAATGAGATGGGTCAAAGTTTGGCTCGTACTATCGATAATAACTTGCTTCAGCTTGTTATGATTGGCTCGGCTACAGCAACTCCAAATGTTACTGGTGGTAATGTAGGTTCAAAAATCATTGATGCAGACTGTAAAACAAATTCTACATCTATGATTGCTTCAATCTTTGAAGGTTTACAAAAACTTGACGAGAATGATGTACCTTCTACTGACAGATACATTGTTGTTTCACCTGATATTTATTATCAGTTGGCTAATAACGATAAACTATTATCAAGAGACTTTTCTTCAATGAATGGTGATTTTGGTAAAGGTACAGTCGTTAGTTTAGGTGGTGTTCCAGTAATTAAAAGTAACTCAACTGTTACTGCATTTACTGACCACTCATCAGACGCAACAGCAGGAAGAAACAACACTTATAATGTCGATGGACAATATACAGGTGCAGTTCTTTTTCACAAAAGTGCAATCGGTACAGTTAAATTGAAAGATTTAGTTGTAGAGACTACTTATGATGCAAGAAGAATTGGTTCACTAATTACATGTAGAATGGCTTTAGGAAGTTCAGTCCTAAGACCAGAAGCATGTATTTCAGTAGCTTCTCAATAATAATTGAGACTAATACAGGGCAAGGATTAACACAGACAACTTGCCCTGTGTTTACAAAATTCCAAAAAAACTATGACAATTCAAACTAGAACAACAGAACTAGAAGCTGTTAATACCATTTTAAGTACAATAGGGGAAGCACCTCTATCTACCTTAACAGGAAGTTTACCTGTTGATGGAACAATGGCTAAATCAGTATTGAATGAAATATGTAGAGAAGTTCAAAGTATGGGTTGGCATTTTAATACTCATTACAAATCTACATTAAGTAAAGATGTTACTGGCAAAATACCTTTAGCAAATAATGTTTTAAGAGTTGAACTTGACCCTTACAAGAGTTCTAAAACAGATTTTGATATTGTTCAAAGAGATGGCTTTTTATACAATCTTGCAACTAACACAGATGTATTCACACAAGACTTTAAAGATGTAACACAAGTTTATTTATTAGACTTTGCTGAAATACCAGAACAAGCAAAAAGATATATTACAATTAGAGGTGCTAGAGTATTCCACGATAGAACTTTAGGTGCTAATACTTTACATAAATTTTCTTTAGAAGATGAACAGAAATCTTTAGTTGTTTTGAGACAAGCAGAAGCACAAACAGGAGACTACACAGTATTTGATAGTCCTGAACAAAATTATACAATTTCAAGAAACAAATCTAGTTGGTGGTACTAAACAATGGCTTTAGTCTCTAGAACTATTCCTAATTTAGTACAAGGTGTTTCACAGCAACCAGAAGTATTAAGATTATCTAGTCAAGCATCAATTCAAGAGAATGGTTTTAGTTCTGTTGTAGAAGGTTTAAAGAAAAGACCATCAACTGAATATTTAGCAAAGTTAAGTAGTACAACTCCTAACAATGCTTATATGCACACTATCAACAGAGATACGACTGAAAGATATATTGTTCAAATTACAAATGGTGCAATAGCAGTTTATACAACAGCAGGAGTTTCAAAAACTGTTGTAATGCAAACAGGTGCTTCAACTTATTTAACATCTACAGACCCAAGAGGTGATTTTCACTGCATAACTGTTGCTGATTATACGTTTATTCTTAATAAGACTAAAACGACTGCAATGGCTTCAACAACAAGTTCAGCTAAAGTGGAACAAGCAGTTTACACAGTATTACAAGGAGTAACTGCTACTAAATACTCAATAACAATAGATGGTTCTACTTATGACTTCACATCTTCAAATACAGATAGTGAAGCTATTAGAGATGGTGTGAAATCAGCTTGTGGTACTATTAGTAATATTACATTTGCAAATATTGGAAACTCAAGTTTCTCAATAATTAAATCTTCAGGAGCTCTTGCTGTTACATCTAGTGATGGATATGGAGACGATGCTTCACAAGTAGTTGGAGATACAGTACAAAATTTCGTAGACCTACCTTCACCTGCAATAGACCAAATGGTTGTTGAAATAACTGGTGATGCAACAAATAATTTTGATAATTATTATGTTAAGTACAAATCTACAGGTGATGTATGGCAAGAAGTAGTAGCACCATCAACAGTAACAACTATTGATAAATCTACAATGCCACATGTTCTAATAAGAACAGCAGATGGTAATTTTAGATGTACTCCAGTAGATGGAACAACATATACAATTTCAAGTATAGATTATGAAACTCCTAAATGGGGTGAAAGAGTTTGTGGAGATTTAGTAAGTGTTCCTGACCCAGAATTTATTGGAAGAAAAATAAATGATATTTTCTTTCACAAAAACAGATTAGGATTTTTAGCAGATGAAAATGTTTTAATGTCAAGGAGTGGTGAATTTTTTCATAACTTCCCTGAAACAGTTACAACTGTATTAGCAACAGACCCAATTTCAGTAGCAGGAACTCATAATAAAGTTTCTATCTTAAGAAATGCTATTTCTTTTGATGAAGAACTTTTAATATTTTCTGACCAAACACAATTTATACTTAAAGGTGCAAGTGGAACTATAACAGCAGAAAATGTTTCAATAAATGTTTCAACAGAATTTGAAGCATCACCTAATTGTAAACCTGTTGGTTCAGGAGCAAATGTATTCTTTGCATTTAATAAAGGAAGTTATACAGGATTTAGAGAATTTTTTATTAAAGCAGATAATGATACTAAAAGTGCAGATGACATCACAAGTAATGTACCAAAGTATATTCCTAAAAATGTTCATAAACTAGCGATTGCTACAAATGAAAATATTTTATTAGCTTTATCTTCAGATGAACAAAATGCAATTTACGTTCACCAATATTTCGTAAGTGGTGCTAAAAGATTACAAAGTGCATGGCACAAGTGGACTTTTGGAACTTCTTCTACTGATAAAATTTTAAATATAGATTTTATAGAAAACACTCTTTACATAATTAATCAAAGAAGTGATGGGGTTTATCTAGAGACTATGGATATATCACCTGCTTATGTGGACACTGGAGCAACCTATTTAACTCATTTAGATAGAAAGGTAAGTAATTCTACTACAGGAGTTTCCAGTTCTTTTGATGCAGGAACTAACAAAACTACAATTACTATTCCATATACAATTAACAATACTATGAAAATTGTAGGTAAATCTGGTGGTTCTAATACAGCAGGACAATCATTAGCTACAGTATCTCAAACAGGTACTAGCATTGTGGTTAGTGGTGATATTACAAGCAATACATTCTTTATAGGTGAACAATACACATTTACATTTGTATTCTCACAACAATTTATGCAAATTGCAGACACACAAGGTTCAAGAATTTCAGTTAAAGAAGGAAGACTACAAATAAGAAATTGGAGTGTTTCTTACAATGACACTTCTTATTTCACTACAATAGTTTTACCAGTTGGAAGAAGTGCTTCTAATACAACATTCACAGGAACTACAACAGGTACAGGATTATTAGGT
>TARA_B110000503_G_scaffold142949_1_pt1 | contig 15745 bp, 15 predicted proteins | sample TARA_B110000503 | Tara Oceans TARA_B110000503 (sample SAMEA4397472) | marine metagenome | biome: Polar Biome; feature: [SRF] surface water layer (ENVO:00010504); material: water (ENVO:00002006), including particulate matter (ENVO:01000060) such as... | depth 5 m | reverse complement strand
ATAAATGGCATATACAATAGATACATACAGTAATAGTAGATCTTGGAGAATTGAAGATGGTACTATTGATCAAACAACTGATCTTAAACTAGTTGGTAAGAATTACGCAGGCTACGGCGAAATACAAAACGAAAATTTTGTATTCTTGCTAGAAAACTTTGCAGGACAAACAGAGCCACCACGCAAAGTGTCTGGACAAATTTGGTTTGATACTGGAAACAGTAAACTAAAATTTTATGACGGCATTAAATGGCGTACAACTGGCGGCGCTGAAGTTAGTGCAGCAGTTCCAACAGGGCTTAAAGTTGGTGATTTTTGGTGGGATAGCAGCAACGAGCAGTTATACACATACAACGGCGGCGATTTTGTACTTATAGGACCCCAAAGTGCAGGCTCGGGCCAAACACAAATTGTAAGTCGTTCAGTTAGAGATATAGGCGGAACTAGTAGAGGCATTATTACTGCGGTAGTTAACGATGAAACTATTTTTACCGTTAGTTCACAGGACTTTTTTATTGACACCGGCGACGTTGATTCAAATATACCGGGCTTTGATAGAATACATCAAGGCTTAACACTTAAAAATACCCTTAATAGTGGCGGAGGCGTTACCTCAGGCGACTTTAGATTATGGGGAACTGCTGCTAACTCTGAAAAATTAGGTGGCGAACTAGCAAGTGCGTATGTTAAAAATACTACTGCTAACTTTGCAGGCCTTGCTAGATTTTCTGATTTAGGATTACAAGTTGGTGACAGCGGCGACCTTAAACTTAAAATTGAATTAGACAGCAAGGCAGTTATTGCCAACGAAACTGGTCTACAAATTGAATTCCGTGTTAAAAATAATTTAGGTTCGATTCTAAATCCAATGCGTATTTTTGCAGATGCAGTAATACCTGGATTTGTTGTTGGTACAGAATTAACAACACCAGTAGTTGCAGCAACTACATTAGGTAGTGCAGACTATAAATGGCCTACAGTGTATGCAAATAACTTTAGCGGCCTAGCAAGTATTTCTAGTTCGCTTAATATTGGAACATATAATGCTGCTGATCCTCTTGCAAATGCAAGATATCCGTCAACTGCATCATCAGCAAACACTGTAGCGGTTAGAGATGCCTCAGGCGACTTGTATGCAAACTTTTTCCAAGGTATTGCTACCGAAGCACAATATGCTGACTTAGCTGAAAAATATACAACTGATCAAGAATATCCAGTTGGCACAGTTATGGCAGTTTGTGACCATGAAGATCATGAAACTGAAGCAGCACATGTTGGTAGTATGGCAATTGGTGTTATATCAGCTGCTCCTGCATACTTAATGAATAAAGACTGTGACGGTCAAGCAATTGGTTTAAAAGGTCGTGTTCCAGTACGTATAGTTGGAGCAGTTAAAAAAGGACAGTCGGTATATGTTCACAACAACGGTTGCGCTAGTACAGAAATAGATGGCGGCTGCTTAGTAGGTATTGCACTTAACACGAATGATTCTTTAGAAGAAAAATTAGTTGAGTGTGTACTTAAGGTATAAATACTAGCACTTAATAGGAAGTAGAAGATGGCAGTCAACCCAGGATCATTAATTACCGCAGCAAACTATAATTCTCTGCAAGCAAGAGTGGCTAATATGTTAGGCAACGGTTTTGAAGAGTCTGGTTACGGGCAATCTTTAGTCAGTGCCCCAGTTAATGCTGGTTCAGAAAGCGTACTAGCTGAACATATGGAATTATTACGTACAGACATTAATAGGCTACATGTACATCAAACTGGTAGTTTATCAGCTTTAGGAGAAATTTCTATTGGTGAAACAGTTGGTGCTAATAATACTACCGGTGATGTAAACAAAGGCTTCAATCAATATCTATCAGTGGTAACAATTTTAGAAGCAAATGTTCAAATAGTTGACGGTACACAAGTGACTCTTGAAACTGCAACTACTAGTACTAGATTTGCATCCTGGAATGGCAAAATTATTCATAGTTTTACAGTAACATTTAATAATGATACTCACAGACGTGCATTTTTTAATGCTGGCGGTGAAATACAAATGAGTGGTCAAATTGAAGGCGATGCTACAGCTAAAGGTCAAGACTGGAACACTATTTTAACTAACATGGGTACTATCAAATTCAAGGCAAATACTACTGAAAAAACAGGCAGCGCAGGTTTACTACAACCTGTTGGTAATTTTGACCTAACAGCAAGTTATCAAAAAATCTTTGAACGTAGAGGCCAGGCCGATTACTACGCAGAAAACAGATATTTTATCTATGCTAAAGAAACTAGCAACCGATCAATTCAGTTTAGCATTGAATTTGAAGATAACGATCAAGGCGATCCTAACGACGATGAGTTAGTTCGCGGGACTATTACAAGTGTAATAAAACAACTGAGACCTACAGGCAGCTATGTTAGTATAGCTTCGCCGTCCTATTCAACACAATCTAACTTGTCAACAGGAGACTAATTTATGGCAGTTTCAGTTGGCGGCTTAGTTAACTCAGCAGATTTTACTAGTCTACTCATAGCAACAAATGCAATACTAGGTAACGGTGAAGGCCAAACTGGGTACGGTCAAATTTGTAGTTCTATTGAAAACTATTCCACAGTTAACACAACTAATAATATTTCAATAGTTGAATGGAATGCAATTCGTACCGATATCAATAAATGTTCAAGACATCAATCAGACAACGATGCTATTACTGCTAATGCAGTAGCAAGTTCTATTATTGGTGCTGATGCAAGCGGCCCAAATGTTACTAGAATTAGTGGAGATACATTTTCAATAGATACACCTGTTGCCACAAGGGGCGTAAATGATTGGGTTAGTGCAGTTTCAACTATCACAACTAATTCTAATCTTGTATCGTCTGTGCATTATAGTTTAACAGATACTCGAGCATTTTTGAATTCTTCAAGAAGTACTAGTTGGGGCGGAGCAGGACAACTTCAACAGATTTATACAGAATTTTCAGTTACGTTTGACGGCGGCTACACTACAACTAATACTAGCGGAGTTAGTGCCGTTGCCACATCTAATGATCATTTTAGACACTTTTTTAATAGCGGTGGTGAGATTAGAATATCTGGTAGTCATAGTGGTTCAACTTCAAAGGCTTCAGACTGGGGATTATTATTAGGTAACATGGGAGCTATAGTTTTTGGAAAAAATGCAACAACTTGTACAGGAACCGGCAGACCAAGAGACGGCAACACAAACGTAGATCAAGTTGGAGGCATAGAAAGCGCACTAGGAGCGTTTCAGTTAACAACCGGCTATCAGCTAATTTTTCAACGCAATGGTGGCGGCGAAAATAGTAATTATGCAGAAAATTACATAAACATATATGCTAAAAGAGATTCATCAACCCGCACAATAACTTTTCAAGTTGAATTAGTTGATGCAGATGTGGGAGACCAACGTCCTCGAGAACCTGGCGCCGGCGATCCGGCAGGACCAGGAATTGACGAACCTGTAACAGGCACCACCATTATCGGTGTTGATTTAAAAAGAGCAACAGGTGTATACGTTAGTATACCGGCACCTGCACCAAACATAGTAACTGAATTAAGACTCACATAACGCTTGACAATTGATAAATTTGAGTATATACTAGTAACAATATACTTGGAGATCATCAATGGACGAGCGTCTAGAAGCAGCACTTAAATTTTCAAACTACATGGTTACGCTTAATAATCAGCGTAGGGTCATACATGAACAATTCTTAGAAAATTGTGTTCATTATTTAAATGGTGGCAAATTTTCTGTTAACAAAGATCTTATTACCTTTTGTCAAACTCTTGTAACTAGAGAACAAACAAGTGCAATACTTATTGATGACAACAACACACCAATTGAAGTACAAGATCTAAATACATTTCTTGATAACATTTTAGAAATTTACTTTTCTACAACATATGAATACCTTGACAAATATAATGAAATTAAAAAGAATAGAACAGTTGAAGGTTTGTCAGGCTTATGAGCAAAGGCATATTGCTATTTGCACAAAACAATCATTCGGTTGATTATATTAAACAAGCAATATATTGTGCAAAAAAAATTAAAAAACATCTAAAGTTGCCAGTTGCATTAGCAACAGACAATCGTGAATATGTTGTAAACACATTTCCATATTACGAGCGTTACATTGATAATATTATTGATTTAGACTGGTATGCATGCGACCAAAAAAGAACATATCGTGACGGCACAATGAGCAATCGTGCATTAGAATGGCGTAATCATAATCGTTCATCTGCATACGATATAACTCCCTTTGATGAAACTATTGTTATGGATACTGATTTTATAATTGGCAACGATATCTTATTAAATGCATTTGACACAGACCAAGACTTTCTAATTTATAGATCAATTACTGATCTTAATATGGATAGACCAGATGAACATAGATTTAACAAAATTAGTGATAGAAGTGTAGACATGTATTGGGCTACTGTTTTTTATTTTAAAAAGACAGATAGTATGCAATTATTTTTTAACTTAGTTACACATATCAAAGAAAATTGGAATTTTTATAGGCTAATGTATCAAATTCCAAATAGAACATTTAGGAATGATTTTGCATTTAGTATTGCAATACATATGTTAAATGGATTTCAACGTACTAATTGGCCTAAACAACTTCCTGGTCGACTATGGTTTACTAGTGATTCAGACGTATTAATGAAAATGGACGATGAACAGTATACATTTATATTAGATAAAAAACACTGGGAAGGCCATTACACAGTTGGAAATATATCTGATGCTAACATTCATATTATGAATAAGTTTAGTTTAGATAGAGCAATCAGCGAGGTGTTAAAAGATGAGTAAAGGATTTTGTTTACTTGCACAAAACAACAGCAAGACTGATTACATACGTCAAGCATATGCACTTGCACTAAGTTTGCACAAGTATAATAAAGATCAAAAAATCAGTTTAATAACTAACGACATAGTACCAACAGAATGGCAAAGTGTATTTGATCAAATTATTCCAATTCCGTGGACCGATAGTGCAAAAGATAGCGACTGGAAAATACAAAATCGTTGGAAAGTGTACCACGCTAGTCCGTATGATGAAACTATTGTACTAGAAGCAGACATGTTGATACTAAGTGATATTACACATTGGTGGGATGAACTAGCCAAGCGTGAGTTATTCTTTGTAAGTAATGTTCGCACTTACCGAGATGAGTTAGTTACTAGCACATATTATAGAAAAACATTTGTTGCTAACACCTTGCCAAATTTATATAGTGCGTTACATTACTTTAAAAAAGGCGACACTGCTAAAGAGTTTTATAATTTGTTAGAAGTCATAGTTAATAACTGGGCGCTATTCTACACAAAATATGCTACTGAAGAATATCAAAATTGGTGTAGCATAGATGTATGTGCAGCAGTTGCAAGTAAAATATTAGGTAATGAAACTGACATTACTGATCCTAATAGTTATATTACATTTACTCACATGAAGACTCGTGTACAAGGATGGTATAGTGTACCAGAACGATGGACTAAAGTATTAGGACGATATTACAGAGATGACGGTACATTACTGTTAGGCAATTATCTTCAGACCAAAGTATTGCACTATGTAGAAGATGAGTTTTTAACAGATGAAATTATAGAGAATCTTGCACATGGAAATTGAACAACATTTTTATTTAAATTTTAAAGAGCTCACGGGAGAGATTTGGAAAATAACTAACGAGCTAGATATTTCAACTCCTTATATTGAAGTTGATAAAACAACTATGGTTGAATTTGCTGAAGAACACAAAAAGATGAGAGACTATATTGTAGTTCCATCTAGTGATAAAACAGCCAAATACGAGATTAAATTTAAACACAAAGATTTATCAGAGTTTGATGTTGACAGTAGTATACATCAGTTGTCTAAAGTTGTTGCAGCTGAAAATTCTAGTGCATTTTCTATTATCCAAAATATTAAAAACGGAACATGGACAATATCTTTAACCGAAGAATTGCGTGAACTACTAACTAGTACGTTGTACTATAAAGATAAGAATCAAGTTATTTACATTACCAAAAAGAACGATCCAAATATTTTACTAGACACATTAGATATAATGTTGTATAATGTATTATATACCGACTATTATGTAATGCCTGGCGTTAATTCAGTAGTTGCAAAAAACAAAGATGTTAGTTTGTATTGTGGTAAAGTTTTTGAAAACTATTATCATATATTGGAGACAGAATGACTAGTAAAATTAAAGTAGTTGATCAGGATATTATTTTTCTTAGCTATGACGAGCCAAACGCAGAAAAGAATTATGCAGATCTCTGTACAAAAGTGCCTTGGGCAAAGCGTGTACACGGAGTTGAAGGATCAGACGCTGCTCACAAAGCATGTGCAGATTTAAGTGAAACAGAATACTTTGTTACAGTTGATGCCGATAACATTATTGATCCAACATTTTTAAATGTAGAGTTTGATTTAGATGAACTAGGACTTACGCCTGAACATGTGTTTAGCTGGTGCGGCAAAATACATGTTAACGGACTTATGTACGGCAACGGTGGATTAAAATTATGGACACGTAAATTTGTTCATAATATGAAAACACATGAAAATTCCGAAGACGGAGACGAGCGAGGCAAAGTAGAATTTTGCTTTGATGACAAGTATTATCAGTTTAATGAAAATTATTCAGAGAGCTTTACTAACGCAACACCGTGGCAAGCCTGGAGAGCAGGGTTCCGTGAGGGTGTAAAAATGTCGTTAGATCAAGGTGCTAAAGTAGATGACTTACGTAGAGTGTGGTGGCAGAATTATCAGCGATTATTAGTATGGAGTCAGATTGGTGACGATGTTAAAAACGGTATTTGGAGTATCCTAGGATCACGACAAGGATGTTATATGACAAACTGTACTGATTGGGATTATGCTATTGTACGTGACTTTAAATGGCTAAACAGCTTTTGGGAAAGTGATGTAAAAAATTCCGATCCGTATAAACAAAGTGAATACTATGGACTTGAAATTTTAAAAGGCACAGGCGCCGATATGTCTACTAAGCCATTAGATCCTGAGCAAAGCAAATTTTTTAAACGTGTCTATCAAAATACACCAAGGATTATTAGATCGAGATGAGTAACGAGCAACGTATACAAATTTTAGAAGACAAGCGTGAAAAGATAAACACTGTAAGTTGTAGTTTCTGTACAGCTAAGTGGTTGCAGACTACGCTAATGCTTCAAAACGGTTACAATCACAGTTGTCACCATCCAGCTCCGCACAAAATTCCTTTAGAAGAAATTGCATCAGATCCAGCTGCACTACACAATAGCAAGTTTAAAAAGGCTCAACGTGCAAAAATGTTAAACGGTGATCGACCTAGTGAATGCGATTATTGCTGGAAAATTGAAGATCTAAATAAAGACTACTTTAGCGATCGTCATTATAAAACTAGTGATACTTGGGCCTGGGATCGATTTGAAGAAATTGCAAAAAGTGATCCGCAAGACAATGTTTATCCAAGTTATCTAGAAGTTAGTTTTTCAAATGCTTGTAACTTTGCATGTGCTTATTGTAGTCCTGAAATTAGTAGTAAATGGATGGAGGACATCAAACAACATGGGCCTTATCCAACTACACACGGCTCTCATAATTTAGAGTATTTAAAAGAATCAGGCAAAATGCCTTATAAGAACAGTGAAGTCAATCCTTATGTAGATGCATTTTGGAAATGGTTTCCTGATGCACTGCCGCACTTAAAAGTTTTAAGAGTAACAGGCGGCGAACCTACGATGAGTAAAGACACGTGGAAGTTACTTGACTACTTGCTTGAAAATCCTCGCAAAGGATTAGACATTGCAATTAATAGCAACTTAGGTGTACCTGACAATTTAATTGACAAATTGATTGATAAGATTAATGCTCTTGAGAAACTAGGTGTCAAAGTAGATGTTTACACAAGTATTGAATCAACAGGATCACATGCAGAATATGTAAGGGATGGTATTGATTACATCAAGTGGTTACAGAATGTTGATAAAGTACTTAAGAAAACTAAATCAACCGTTGCAATTATGACTACGGTCAATTTACTAAGTCTTCCAACTTTCATTGATTTTATTATGACAGTAATGGACTTTAGAAAAGAACATAACACTAGTTATGAGCATAATAGAATACCAATGAGTATTAATATTATGCGGTGGCCACCGCATTTACAATGTACACTACTAGATAAAGAAGATAGAATTGCTACTGCAAATACTATTGAATTATTTTGTACATCTTGGTTAAAATATTATAGTCCAGAAAAATTTGCAAGAATATACCTTGAAGAATTTGACCAAATACAACGATTGTGTGAATACTTACGTACTACAGAACCAGCAACAGAGCATAGAGCGGACTTTGTAAGATACATACAAGCATACGATAAAAGAAGAAACAAAGACTTTGCAAAAGACTTTCCAGAGTACATATCATTATTAGAGGAATGGAATGCCAAAGAATCCTGAAGAAAATCTACAGCAATACCGTGACAGGGTGCTTGACAGCAAAAGTAAAAGTTTTTGCGGCGCAAAATGGTATAATGCAACAACATGGTTAGGTAGCGGAACAACTGCAAGTTGTCATCACCCCCCAGCACATACAATTCCTATTGTAGAAGTACGAGAAGATTTTACAGCTATTCACAATACTAAGCATAAAAAAGAAATGCGCCGCATGATGCAAGCAGGCGAGCGGCCTAGCGAATGTGAATATTGTTGGAAAATGGAAGATATGAAAAAAGATGCAGTCAGTGATCGCACCTTTAAAAGTATTATCTATACAGATGAAGAATTACAAGCAGCATACGATGCAGACTGGAATGAAAGTGTTAATCTCAAAACTTTTGAAATTGCATTTGATCGAGTGTGTAACTTAGCATGTAGCTATTGTAATGCAAGTTTCTCAACTACATGGGCTAAAGATATTAACAAAAATGGCGAGTACAAAAATTTAGTAAGTGACGGCGCAGGCGCATTTAAACAAAACGGCGACTGGACGCAACCTTACAAGAATGATGAAGACAATCCATACATCCAGGCATTTTGGAAATGGTGGGATAATGGTCTGAGTGAAAGTTTAGAAGAATTACGTATCACCGGCGGTGAGCCGTTAATGAGTGGAAACACTTGGAAACTGTTTGACTGGTTTAGTAAACAAGACACTAATATGCGTTTTGCAATTAATAGTAATCTTATTGCAAAAAGTGATATTATTGATAAGCTCATTGATAAAACTAAAAATATCAAGCATTTTGATTTGTACACAAGTTGCGAAGCAACCGGTGCTCAAGCAGAATATATACGTGATGGCTTAGATTACAATCTATGGATGACTAATATTAAAAGACTTCTAAATGAAGGCAATTGTCACGGTGTTCATATTATGATGACTATTAATAGTTTGTGCTTGTTTACTATTACTGATTTTCTTGATGAAGTTTACAAATTAAAAGAAATGACCGGATCAAGAACACCTACAGTAAGTTTAAATTTATTACGCTTTCCTAGCTTCCAAAGTCCGTTAGCGTTGCCTAATCATATTAAAGATCACTGCCATAAAAATTTAAGCAGTTGGTATGAACTTAATAAAGACAAACCGGGTTGGCATGAGTATGAAAAAGCAAGCATCGAACGATTAATTGATTATCTTGTTACAGTAGATGCACCGCATCGTCGTACTAGTAATCCAATTACATTGTGGAGAGATTTTAAAACATTTTATGCACAATATGATGTGCGTAGAAATAAAAGTCTAAGTGTATTTCCTAAAATATTAACTGATTGGGTTGATAGTATTCCAACTACAGATATAGAAATACAAGAGCTTGCAAAATCTGAAGGATGGATATTAGTTCCTGATAATAAAAATATTCAAGAGCCGTTATCAAAGTATGATTAATTTGTATTATGATAAAATTATTGATAATACTCCAATACCTAACGGCGCCTTAAAATATACATTTAGTAAAGATTTTAAACGATTGCCTATAGTTAGTGATGCTAATAGTCCCATAATGCCAATTACTGCATTTTATAATGCAATGAAAGCAACGGGTACTACTGTAAACTTGTATTCAGGTAGCAACACAGTAGCAAATTTGTTTTATCCGTTTGAACTAGGATTAGGGCGGTCATGGAATGTACCTTTAATAAATTATATACCTACTAAGACAGTAAGTAGAATAAAAAAAGGTAAAATGAAATTGCTAATTCTTGCTCCTAGAATTGCATATGATTATAGCCTACTATGGAAGTTGCGCAGTCGTCTAGATTATCTTGAAATCAACGGAATTCATCGCAGCCAAATATGTATTGTACTTGGAGATCTAAATCAAACGTATAAAAGATTATTTGATAATCCTAATGTATATGGGTTTGATTGGTGGCAGGTACATGCGCAGATAGCATATAAGAGCAGATACGGATTAGAAGATTTGCATTGGGTGTTTAGAGATACTGCATCATCTCCACTAAACAAACAAGATATTGAAGCAGAAGATTTTAATATTGAAAACTGGAATCCAACCCGCATATTTACAGCATATACTGGTAATACACAACTCCATGATACTTCATTGGTTAGCGAAATTATACATAGGCAATTAGATACATGCGGTATATATGCATTTAATATAGTAGACGAGATACCGGCACATAATTATAAAGATTTTAGAATCGTAGATAAGTCTAAAGGTGAAGAATATATTGAAGCTAAACGTGAAATTATAAAAAAACTTCACACTACTATACGTAAGATTGATTTTGATTATACTACATCCAATAAAGATCCTTTAAAAATTAATAAGAAACTATTTGAAGATAGTGTTATTAATATTGTAAGTGAAGGTTATACTCCTAAGTTTGACCAGCATTACTTAGACGAGATTAATGTTATATCACCAAGTCTTAAAGTATGGCGTCAAATAGCCAAAGGACACCCGTTCATGGTGCTCGGTTGTTTAAATACATTAGGGTACATTAGTAATGAAGGATATTTTGGACAAACTACTTTAATTGATCAACGATATGATAAAATATCATCTACAGTTGAAAAAGTTAATATGCTTTGTAATAATATAGAAATGCTTAATAGTTATAGTACTACAGAATTACAAGAAAAAATGCATGAGACTATACCGTTTTTAAAAAAGAATCAAGAAAAGTTTTTTAAAAAACCTAATAAGAGAAAATTTGAAGCCCTGTTTAGAGAGATGAAATATGAATAATGACTTAAAGAAATCAGATAACTTTTGTGTTGCACCTTGGATGCATTTACACGTTATTAACGATGGTAGATCATTTGCATGTTGCCAGACTCCGCTAAGAGATGAAAACAGTTTTGGGAATGTTAAACATCAAAAACTTATTGAGATAGTTAACAGCCCTAAAGCTAAAAAGATGCGCAAAGATATGTTAGAAGGCAAGCCATTGCCAAGCGCATGTGAGCGATGTGTTTCTAAACAGCAAAACAATTTAAACACAATGCGTACTGGATTAAACAGTAAGTGGTTTGATGAATCTAAAGATTTAATAGCAAGCACCGCAGAAGATGGCACTATCTCTGAATTACAATTAAAGTATTGGGATTTTAGATTTAGTAACTATTGTAATCTAGCATGCACAACGTGTTCACCGCTGTTTAGTACACAATGGGCAACGGACTTTCAAAAGTTGCATCCAGGGTTTGACAAATATAGTGAAACAAAACTTATTGATCTAAAAGAAGCAAATGTTTTTTGGGAAGACATTGAAGAAAATTTAGAAACAATGAAAGAAATTCATTTTGCTGGAGGCGAACCGTTGATTATGCCAGAGCATTGGCGTATTCTTAAAATGCTTGATGAAAAACAAAAATATAACATTGACTTGCGTTACAGCACCAATGGAACCACACTCGGTAAAGGTAAAGAAAATATCCTAGACTATTGGAAAAAGTTTAAGTATGTACACCTAAGTATAAGCATTGATGGCGAAGGCGATGCATTTGAACATATTCGATATAAAGGCAATTGGAAGTCTACACTTGAAAATCTTAAAAAGATTAGAAATAGTGGCGTAGTAGATTATTGGTTTCACCCCACAGTAAGCATACTTAATATTTTTAGACTCACTGAATTGCACAACGAGTTACATATAAACGACTTAATGCCGTTGAAGACAGTGCATCCCCAACGACAATTCTATATGGAAAACTATTGGGTAGATAGATTTCACTTGAATCCATTATTTACTCCGGAGTACTATAGCATTACAGCCCTACCGTCTGCATTAAAGGATCATGCTGCTGATAACATCACTACATATGGTAAGAAGTTAGAAGTAGATACCGGCATCCCGTTTAGTGGCTGGCAAAATATTATTGATTTTATGTACCAACATGACAATAGTCATTTATGGAATCAATTTAAATGGAAGTCAAAGCAACTAGATGATGTTAGGGGAACGGATGTATTTAAATTAAATCCGGAGCTCAACAATGGGCCGTAAGGTAACACTGCAACCGTATGCAAAATTAATGCCGTCTAGGGTCAGCACTTTAAACGACTTAATACCATTTGGATTTTTAAACGAAGAAAGTTATTCTAAAAATTTTAAAAACAATAATGAATTTATAGAATTGAATACTGTACAAGATTCTGAATTAGAAGAATTTAAAAATAATCCTTGGACATATGTTATTGGCAAATACAATTTTAGAAACACTTGGAATTTTGATAGTTCAAAGCCGCGTATAGGGTTTTTTGGATGTAGCTTTACATTTGGTGAAGGTATTAAGAATGAACATACGTTTGTGGATATCGTAAGTAAAAATCTAAATTTAAATCCTTTTAATTTTGGCAGCGCAGGCAGCGGAGTTGAAAGAGTTGCTAGATTGTTTAGTGCAGCTACATCTGTTATTGATTTTGATTCTGTAGTTATTACATTGCCAGGCTGGCACAGACAATTGCATATAGATCATTTAGGCAATATGATAAATTTGATTCCGCATTATCCGCACTGCGGCTTTGAAAAAATGTCTGATGTACTAACATCGTTAGATGAAGATTATTATATTGTTAGAGCAGCGACAGCCGTTAACTGGATGTATGATATTGCAAGATATAAAAATATTAAATTAATTTTTTCAAGCTGGGATCATCCTCAGAATGAATTTTGTCAACTTGCATTTACTGATAATACAATTGATCCGTTTCCAAACATAGACGATAAATGTGCAAGAGATAAAATGCACCCCGGTATAAAGTCTCAAGCAGCACATGCAGAGCAAATAATAAAGGCATTTAATGATAGAGCTTGGGTTTAGAAATATCAATAACGATGTCAAAATTGTTAAGATTAAACCAGACGATAGTGAAATAGCAACTGTCTGGTTAAATCAGGTTGACCATTTGCTTGCAACGCACAATCGAAAACTATTTCAAAAGAATTTTAGTTTACTTGGATTTCATAATGAATATAGAACCAAGGAGCATGTGTGTAATGATTTAGATCGTAGTATTTCTGTAATAAACTATTATAGTGATTATAAAATTAAAGAAAATTTTGAACCGTTACGTTATGAATATAACCAAGACTTATTAAATGTATTACACCATCATTTTGAAGTAACACAAGGCCAGTTATGGAATCCAGGCAGCACACTTGCTAATGCAAACGGTGAAACACGTCTTGCTATTTGTTTTTTAAATCATTGTTGTCATGAATTAGAAGCATGGTATGAAACTGAAAAAATTAAAACTGAAGGATACACTAATGGATACTTTTATTATAATTTACTCGGAATCACCGATCGGATTGAATTAGATCCTAAATTTAAAAAGCAGTTTGTTAAAGAAGTTGAAGACGGTATGGTGTATTTGCATTATGCACAGACTGGTAAAACGTGGTATGAAGCATACTTAGATAATGATAATGATGTAGGGTTGGACGGCATATCTGAACACAGAGTAATTAGCGGAGAATTTAATTGTTATTTTGGGACAGGATATGAACTTCCTTCAGACGATAAATTTACTAGTTGGTTAGAATCAAAAGGAGTTGACCCTAATGACGAGCAACTTGCACTAGGCTACGGACCGGTTGGCAAAATACAAAATATGCCATATAATGAAGCAGAAGACTTTTTTAAAGAGTACAGTGATTTTTATAGTATACAATTTAATAACAACCGTATTGAATATGATTTTAGACATGCTGATACAGCATATATTAAATTACTTACAGAAATGTGGAACAAGTGGGGACAAAAATGAGTGTACCTAATTTAGAAAGAGCAGTAGTAGAAGTATTTGGCGGCTGTAATTACAAATGTCAAATGTGTCCGCAGACTACCGGACGAGGAGCAGACTGGACTCGTAAAATGTCGCTTGATATGTTTAGAGATATTCTTGATCAGCTACCGGGTAAGCCTGTTATAAATTTAGAAGGTAGCGGCGAGCCCACAATGGCTAAAGACTTGCCTTTATACATTGCAGAATGTACCAAGCGAGGGTTTCCTAGTTTTATGTATTCAAATGGAAGTTTCTTTAGCGGACATTTTATGCAAGACTGCATTGACGCTGGCCTTAGCTTTGCAAGATTTAGTTGTATAGGATACAACAAAGACAAATACAAAGAGTGGATGTCAACGGACAATTTTGAGTTACTAAAAGCAAATGTTGTTAAAGCAAAAGAATATATTAAAGAAACTAATAAAAATTGTGTAATAAGCAGTTATCATTTAATACTTGACAATAATCAAATAGAATACGAAGTAGAGCAATACCGTAATAATTTTATAGGACCAACCGGCACAATAGGTTATATATGGAAGATGCACAACTGGAGCGGAAACTACCAACCTTTATATCTAAGAGATCCAAAGAAACGCAGAACGTGTGGACGTCCATTTGCGCCCGAGATAACAATACGTAGTGGAGGCAACGGTGGTTTAAAAGGCGCAGTGACTCCTTGCTGTCAAACAATGGGCCCACCTAATGAAAGCAAAAGTGTTTTAGGTCATGTACAAACACAAAGTATAGAAGATATTTGGTTTGGCGATGAATATAATCGTCTACGCAAAGCACATGAAATGGGCGACTTTGACAGTATTGATTATTGTAAGAATTGTGATTTCTTATATGAAGATCCAGAAGTGTTAGTATGGTCAAATGACAAGACTGCATCAACAAATCATATGCTAGGTACAAACTTTACACTTAGTGACTATATGTTTGACAAAAAACAATAATGGTAGTATAATAGTAATATGTATGATATAGTATTCATAAGTTATAATGAACCAACAGCAGAAGAAAACTGGGCATCCTTAAAGGCTAGATTTCCTAGAGCAAAACGTATTGACGGGGTCAAAGGTATCCATCAGGCTCATATTAGTGCAGCAAAAAAGTGTTTTACTAAAATGTTTTGGGTAGTTGATGCTGATGCTATAATTGCAGACAGTTTTAACTTTGATTATAAAGTTGATGATTATAATACAGAAACGGTACATGTATGGCGTAGTCAAAATCCAGTAAATGATTTAGTTTATGGAAACGGCGGCGTAAAATTACTACCTCGTAAACTTACAATAGATATGGACCTTTCTACGACTGATATGACAACAAGTATATCAGATAAGTTTAAAGCAGTTGAAACAATATCAAACATCACTGCTTTTAACACGGACGAATTTAGCACATGGAGAAGTGCCTT
>TARA_B110000503_G_scaffold30329_2_pt1 | contig 15765 bp, 12 predicted proteins | sample TARA_B110000503 | Tara Oceans TARA_B110000503 (sample SAMEA4397472) | marine metagenome | biome: Polar Biome; feature: [SRF] surface water layer (ENVO:00010504); material: water (ENVO:00002006), including particulate matter (ENVO:01000060) such as... | depth 5 m | reverse complement strand
TGGCTTGCATGATGGATGCCAATCAATCGACGCCTAATCCATCCTTAATTTAGGGACACTGGACCGCCCCATTGCCCCCCCAAAAACTGATACCCCAGGACACCAGCCCAAATAAATAGGCTGCATCCGGAAATACCTGACCGCTGAAGCTGACCACGCTCAAAGCCATTCTTGAATTTAGGTGACTCCGGACTCCGGACTCCGGATTCCGGATTCCGGATTCCGCACAGCAGATCCACGTGCGCAATTCCCTCTTACACTTGGCACAACCAAGGCGGGCTAGCATGACAACCCTGTCGTAGGACGACCCGATACTCGCTTATCGCCAGAAAAATTTACAAATACCTTCTAACTCTTTGCAGCATATTGCGCAGCACAGCGCCGAGAAATCCACATTCACAGCGTGTCATCAGGTTCTTTCACAGTGTAGTCGCTGTTAGACTGTGGTCCTTTGCTATGCACTTTGTTCGCACTCACCTTCAAATCACAGAAAAAGCAAGTATCGCCCTCGGCGACGACTCCATCAGGACCCGCCATGTCAGAACTTCTCGCGCAACCCCTCACGCTACCCTGCGGTAGCACGCTGTCCAACCGCCTCGTGAAGGCTGCCATGACCGAAGGACTGGCAGATCCTGCTGGCCTACCAACCCCAGAACTGGAGCGACTATATGGCCTGTGGAGCGACGGTGGTGCTGGCCTGCTGTTGTCCGGTAACATCCTGATTGATGGCGATCACCTGGAGCGTCCAGGCAATGTGATTGTCGACCGCGAGCCGGACAAGGCAATGCACTCTGCTCTATCGCGCTGGGCAAAAACAGCCACCCGCAATGGGAATCACTTCTGGGCGCAGATCAGCCATGCCGGACGGCAGACACAGAAAAACGTCAACCCGCACCCGAAGGCGCCCTCACCCGTTAAAATCGGCTTGCCGGGCGGCCAATTTGGCGAACCCGTCGCACTGACCATTCCCGAGATCGAAAACATAGTAAGGCGCTTTGGTGTGTGTGCTGCAGCGGTAAAGGCCGCCGGTTTCACCGGGGTACAGGTTCACGCCGCGCACGGCTACCTACTGTCACAGTTTTTGAGCCCGCGCAGCAATCTGCGCACCGACCAGTACGGAGGAACACTGGCCAATCGCGCACGTGCCCTGCTGGACGCAGTAAAAACAGTACGGGCAGCTGTCGGGCCAGAATTCCCTGTCTCGGTCAAACTTAACAGCGCCGATTTCCAAAAGGGCGGGTTTGCCTTTGAAGATAGCTTACAGGTCGCGCAGTGGTTAGAAGCCGCGGGCATCGATATGCTGGAAATATCCGGCGGCACCTACGAGCAGCCAAAATTGCTAGGAGCCGAAGGTATTGAACAAGAAGAGCCGCAACACGTTGCTAAATCCACACTGATGCGCGAAGCCTATTTCGTCGACTTCGCGCTGGCTATGCAGGAAAAAGTTTCCATTCCACTGATGGTGACCGGCGGATTCAGGCGGCGCAATGTGATGGAGCAGGCCATCAGTGCCGGCGGTGCAAGCCTGATCGGTGTGGGACGACCGATGTGCGTGATGACCGATGCACCCGCCAGACTACTGGCCGACCTTGCGGAACTGCCACGCTATGAAGCACAACTAGCCTTTTTTCCAACCTGGCTGGCATTTCTCAACCGGGTCAAAACCCTACGCACTATGGCCACCTTTGGGGTGCAGTACTGGTATTACGCACAACTCGATACACTGGGACATACGGGCAAGGCCGAGCCAGACATGACGGCATTTGCAGCAACGCGCAAGGTGATGGCACAGCAGAAAAACTGGATCGCGGCGCGCCGTCAGCTCTGACCGTTTCGCACTACAGTTATCACTGCGTGTTGCCTACTGTGGGCCAGGGGAACCAAGATTCTCTCCAGCCTGCGGCTAACTGAGTCGCCATGCTCGCTCACCGATTTCTACTTTCAGTTAGCCAGACTAAGCTGAGCAACGCCGGCCTGAACACGCTGAAACTCCACGAAGGCTATCTCCATTTGTAAAAGCCGCTCTGCCTGCAGAGAAAGAAACTCGCGTAATACCACTCTCTCAGTATCGCTCTGGACCATCTGCGCTTGCTGATCCCTGCTCGCTGCCGTTAACGCCACGACCTTTGCTTCTTCATTTTTTGTCACCGCGGTCAATACCGCAACGATATCCATCGGTGACAGCGAATTGTAATCGTTGGTGGCAACCAGATCGGGCGCATCTTCCGCAATATGTCGGAACCGGTCATCGTGTTCTAGAGCGCGACAAAGCTCTGGGCGGAATTACCGTTGCCGGCAGTGATGAAGTACAACGACTCGCCGCCCACCACATTGTTCGACTTACCCGCAGTGTTGCTATACATCGAGGTCGAGCCCAATGCCGTGTTGAGTTTGCCCGTAGTATTTGCACCCAGCGATGAGATACCGCTGCCCGTATTGGAGTTTCTGGAGGTATTCGATAACAGAGACTGAGTACCATTAGCCGTATTTTTGCTCCCGGTTAAGTTGGAGTACAGCGATCTAAAGCCAGTAGCGGTATTGTCCTCACCAGAAATGTTACTTCTGAGCGCGCTGTTCCCAAAAACAGAATTATTGTCTCCCAAGGGATTGAGGAGTGCATTGGTCCCGAAGTTTGTATTACCGGAAGCTGCCAATACAGAGGCGGAGCCGAGCACCAACAAATTACTCAGTCTGAGATAAATCACAGACTCTCTTCTGCCGCGCATAACCACATTTCCGTCTTAACGGCATGGGAGCAGTACCGACAATTATCCAAACCTGGATAGATTACTGTCAAAGCCTATAGTTAAAGCTAGTAGATTCCAGCGCAATTAAAAAAGTAATGGCACTCAGGTTACTTGTGGCATACGCAATCAATGGCGCCTCAACTTCGCCCGGATATCCTGCTCTACCATATACATCACCGGCAACAACACCAGCGAGACCAGGCCGCCGAACACCACGCCCCAGGCCATACTCATCACCATAGGACTGATATAACTGTTCTCGCCCATGATGCCGTAGGCCGTGGGGAGCAGGCCGACGGCCGTTGTCACAGACGTGATCAGGATGGGCCGGAAGCGACGCCTGGCAACTGCGGCAACCTCTATTACCGACAGGAATATGCCACGCTCACGACGCTCCTGATTGAGTGAATGCAGCAGCACCAGAGAATCATTGACCAGCACACCGACCAGACCGATAACGCCGGTCATAGACATGATCCCCATCGACAAGCCCTGCACGGAGTAGCACAGCACCACACCCACCATACCGAAGGGAATACTGAGCATGATCAACAAAGGTTGCGACATTGAATTAAACAGCACCACCAGCACGGCAAAAATCGACAGCAGGCAAATAATTGCCGCCACGCCCAAATCGCCCAACATTTCACCCTGCTCCTCCAACTCACCACCCATGTGTATGCGCAGTTTGGGATAGCGCTCGTGCCAACCCTGCCGGGCTATCCACTGTGCCACCTCGTGGTTAATAGACTCGACGCTAGCCAAGTCAGCGTCAATCTCGCCATAAACCGTCACGGTGCGCTTACCAAAATAGTGCTTGATATCCGCCTCACCGGATCGCAGGGTAAACTGGGCCAGGGATTTGAGGTAAATGGCCTCACCGTTGGCATTCACCACCGCGAGGCTTTCCAGCGTTGCCAGTTTTCCTGCGGCCGACAGCGGCAGCTGCAACCGGTAGCGCACACGTTCATCCAGAGTCTGTAATTCATCCACCAGCAGACCATCGACGGCGACCCGCATGGCGCGAACCAACTCTTCCATGGTCAGGCCACGTGCCGCCAGCAGCGCGTGGTTCACCTCCAGCTCAATCACATCCTTACCGGCATTGATACTGCTCCAACTATTGGTGACGGCATCATTTCCTCGCAGGTACGTCAGTAGTTGTTCCGCCACCGCGTAACGTTCATCACCACTGCCAATCACCTCTACCTGTATTGGCTTACCCATGACGGGGACATCTGTCATGGCTTGCACCACTAGTGAGTCGAAGCCCTGTTGTTCGTCTGCCCAGGCCTGCAGTATTTTTACGAGTTCACGGGTATCAGTATCGCCGCTACGACGGCCCAGCGGTTCGAGCTGGATCGCGATCATCGCCCAGGCATGGTTACGGCCTTCGGTCGTACCGTAAAAATCAGTATCGTGATGCCCTACCTGGCTGGTGATGGCGAGCAAATCTTCCGTCGCCACAAATCCACGCAGCTCAGTTTCCATGCGCGACACTGCGGCCACCGTTTCTTCAAAGCGACTTCCGACAGGCATCTCGACCTTGATTTGCACGGTGTCAATATCGACATCGGGGTACATACTGAAATTGATGGTCTGGTAGCCAATCATCATGACACCGATAAAAACAGCAACGAAGACACACAGCGTCAGGTAGCGATGCTGTAACCAGCCACTGATGCGACGGTGATAAAACTCGCGTAAACGTTCGAACACGCGAGCGCGCTCCTTCACCTCACGCACAGGTACGTGAGAGAGGTGGCCGGGGAGCAAGCACAGACTCTCGAACAACGATGCCATCAATAGCACGATGACCGCCAACGGAAAGGGCATCATAAACTCCCCGTTGGGACCATCAAAAAACATCAGTGGCGCAAACGCCAACATGGTTGTGACTGCGCTGAAGATAACCGGTTGAGCCACCTGCGCAGTACCTAAAATACTGGCCTCTCGCACCCCCATGCCCTCGAACCGCAGTCGCTGCACATTTTCACTGACCACTACGGCATCATCCACCAGGATGCCCATCAACAGTACAATAGCTGTCAGGCTCATCGCGTTGATAGTGACATCGATGGCCGCCAGTCCTAAAAAGGACAAACACACAGCAAAAGGAATGCCCACTGCAACCCAGAGTGCGACGCGCAGCTCCAGAAAGTAGCAGAGCAGCAACAACACCGAGATCAAACCCAGAATGGCATTCCCACCGAGCACTTCCAGCATATTGGCGGTGAGACGAGAGATGTCTGCCACCATCACCAGCTCGACTCCTGCGGGCACAGGAAAACCTTCGACGAAAGCGCGTACATTAGCCGCGGTGTGCACTTCATCAGCGCGCGCTTTTCGGCGCGCCTGCAGGGAGATACTCATGCGGCCATCGACGCGTGACTGCACTTCCCAGTCCTCATAATCCACCACCACCGTGGCGACATCGCGCAGTAAAACCGTATTCCCCGGTACACCCGAGCGCACCACCACTGTCTCTACTTCACGCGGGTCACGGAACTGACCGACGGCGATAATCTTCTTCTCTGACAGGAAAGAATCGATAGCGCCACCGCTGTCGCGCAAATTGCGCGCGCGTATCGCGGCGATGATCTCGTTGTGGCTCACACCCAGGCGCGCCAATTTTTCCGGCTCCAACAGAATTCGAACTTCTGGACGTCGATAGCCGAGCTTCTCAACGCTGGCAATACCGTCCACCTCGCGCAAGCCATCGGCAACATTGCGCGTCACATCGCGCAACAACGCTTCGGGGACATCACCAGTGACATGAACTTCCATCACCGGCGTGACCGCCGCCGATAGCGCTTCAACTAGCGGCTTCTCCAGTAAATCATTGGGCAACCGCGCCGCTGCCCTGTCCACCGCTTGCTGGATGTCGCGCATGATGTCCTGTTTATCCGCTGTGACAAGATCCAGGTTGAGCGTGATAACCGACAGACTCTCCATGCTGTTGGAGTACAGTTTCTTGATACCGTCTACTTCCAATAACTCCTCTTCCAACGGCAGGGTAATCGCGAGTTCTACTTCCTCTGGGCCAGCACCGGCCTTGATCGTGGTGATATTCACCACAGCCATATCCACATTGGGATTATACTCGTAGCGCATGTCGGCGATGGTCATGTAGCCGAGTATAAAGACCATCACCATGATCATATTGATCACCAGCGGTCTGTCGACAAACCAGCTAATCAGATATCGCATAAGTACTAGTCTTCGCTGCGCACTGTGACCGCGGCACCGTCAAGCAGCAGGAATTGCCCAGCAACAACTATTTGGTCGCCCACCACAAGCCCCTGCAGGATATGCAGGCGATTACTGAAGCCGGCAGCTAGCAAAGGCTCACGCAGATGCGCCACGCCTTCTTCCACCACGAACACCACCCGCCGTCGGTGGCGATCCACCAGTGCCGTCTCCGGCAGCAGCAGTGCATCGAGAATGTCTATGCTCTGCAGTTCAATCCTGGCGGTCATACCCGGTCGCAGCGCGTCAGTCTCGCCCGCCAAAATAAGTTTCACGGGGAAGTTACCGGTAGCAGAATCCGCATTGACGCCAACCCACTCAATGCTGGCACCGAACTCCCTACCTGCAAGTCCCGACACGGTCACCCACGCCGAATTTCCCGCCCTGATACGCGCGATATCAGCTTCACTGACCCAGGTTTGCACACGCAGGCCCTGCACCGCCTGCAGAGTAATCAGGCTGGCACCCACCTGCACTGGCTCCCCAACTTCCACCGCGCGGACATCTACCAAGCCTTCGGTGGGGCTAAAAATCCGGGTATCGGCGAGTTCACGTTCCGCTAATTGCGCACTGGAGAGCGCCTGTTGGTATGCAGAAGTAGCCAGGTCCACTGCCAACTGCGCGCTGTCGACCACCTCCCTGGAAATAGTTTCTTTCTCCGCCAGATCCCGTCGGCGCTGCAGTTTCAAGCGCGCCTCCTTTAGTGCTGCCTCGGCGTGCTGCACCTGCTGCTGAGCTTGCTCTAGGGCAAACCGGCGTTTCTCGGGATCAAGTTCCAGCAGCAACTGACCGGTCTTCACCCGGTCACCTTCATTGATATAAACCGCTGTGACAGTGCCTGACAGCTCAGCCGCTACATTGACTTCTTCAAGCGCCTCCACCACACCAAATGTATTAATGGTGGTTTGTAAAGTCTGTGGAATAAGTTTCTGTACCGTGACCTCGACGATGTGCGCCGACGGCGCGTCCTCGATAGCGGGTTCGGGTGTGTCACCACAGGCAGCCAGCGACAGCATACCGACCAGTGAGGCAGTGCGCACAGCGCAGGCGAGTATTTCGAGGCCGGGCGAGCGGCATCGGCGCCGGGTGGTAACCAAGACCATAAAGCAGCAGATTCCTTCTAACGGTTATTATGATGTCTGCAGCGTATCGTACCGTTTGGTAGCAAAGAGTCCACCTAATAAAAAAAACGCCGTCCGAAAGAATTACTGTGGTGAACCCACAACACCTTCACAACCCACTACGGAGATTTCCGCAGAGATGCCGTCTTTCAGAGTTGGCAACTCGCGAGGCGAATTCCGTCAAGAAACTCAAGCAATTTGTCGCGTTCGGCCGCCGTGTCCCGCGTTGAGCTGACCAGGTGCGCAGGACGTATTTGTCGGTCGAGGAACAGCTCACCACGAGCATTACCGACCTCGGTAGCCACGGCCAGCCACACGATAGTGTCTGCCCCCTCCTCCGCTGAGCGCAGCACACTTTTGGTCAGCCTGCGAAACTGCGGCAGTGCTTCGCGCACACCGGGCGTATCTGCCCAACCGGGATGCATGGCGTTGACGGCAATACCCGCCTTAGCCCATTTTTTTGCCCACGTCTGCGTCAACACCATCAGCGCGCGTTTCTGCTTCGCGTAAGCTCTGCTACCGGAATACTCAGCGTTATCAGGCATCTGCAACGTGTCTACATCCAGCTTTTCACTGTACATACCGCCTGACACGACATTGATCACTCTCGGGTCTGGAGCTTTCGCGAGTAGAGACTTTAATCCCTCGGTTAAACGGTATGGGCTCAGCAACAGCAGCGCAAAACTCTGCTCGAACCCTTCGGCTGTCTCAGCCCGCGGATTGAACAGCGCACCCGCATTGTTAATCAGCACATCGAGCGGTTCACCCCGTTTCTCCATGCGCGCAACCAGAGCATCGACGTCACCCATCAGACTTAAATCGGCGATCTCATACAGTATCGCCGAGTTGCCAGTTTCACGCTGGATCGCTGCAACCGTGTTTTCAGCTTTCTCGCGATTACGCATGACCAGTGTCAGCTGCGCCCCTCGCCGCGCCAGCTCCAGCGCGGCGGCGTAACCTAACCCTGAAGACGCACCAGTGATCAGCATGTGCTTCTTTTTGACACAAACCGACATCGGATTGAAATGTTTGCGCGCCAGGACGTACCCCAGGCGCGAGAACATCGTCACTCCGGGCAGCACCAGTCGATCGGCCGCACGGGTGAGGCGTGGGGTCGCTTGCAGCGAGAAATTGTCTTCCAGCGCTCTAGCCAGCCCCGCAACAGATTCTCTGCCCATCTTCTGCAGCCCTTTACTGGAGAGTGCAGCGACGGTAGCCACCAACCGTTTAAATTGAAACTCTGCGCGGTAATCAACAGTCGTACCGGTAGTTGAACCAGACAGCGTGATGATGTCATGTACCTCGAAGAACGCACAACGCCCTCTGAGCTCTATGTGGGTATTGCCGTATAGCTTCTCCACGGTATACAGCAGTGTGACACTGCCTACTGGTAGAGCGCATACGACTTCGAATTGCGTACCTTTGGCGATACTGCCGGAGGACACTTTACGCGCTGACAAGACATTGGGATCCCATTCGGCAGTCGTAGCGAAATCACTGACATAGGCGAACACCTCATCAATGGGACGTTTCACTTCTACAGTTTCGTGTAAAACCGTCATGCAGTTGCACTCCGTAGCGTCATTAGGTGGGCATACGTCTGGCGTGTGGAGTTGGCTCACCGTGAGGTTGATATTTCGCTCGGCAACCAGCTGCCAGACTAGCCACGCCAATTGGCTCTAAAGCGCTTTGACGTCCGCATAGGCCGCCAACGCGGCGCCTCTGGCATCCTGGTGGTCCACGAGCGGCATTGGGTAATGAATGGAAAGTTCTATACCGGCATCCTGCAGCACCTGCGCTGGTGCCGCCCACGGTTGATGAAGATAGCGATCCGGCAATGCCCGAAGTTCTGGCACCCAGCGTCTGACATAGTCGCCCTGCTTGTCAAACTTCTCGCCCTGTGCCGTCGGATTGAAAATGCGAAAATATGGTGAGGCGTCAGCACCACTGCCAGCCACCCACTGCCAGCCACAGGCGTTGTTGGCCATATCGGCATCCACTAGCGCGTCCCAGAACCAGCGCTGACCCGCACGCCAATCAACCAGCAGGTGTTTGCATAAAAATGACGCGACGACCATTCGCACCCGATTGTGCATATACCCCGTCTGCCAAAGCTCGCGCATACCGGCATCTATAATCGGATAGCCTGTTGTTCCCTGTTGCCAGGCACGCAGCTCTCTGGCACCACCAACCCAGGGGAACGCAGCGAATTTTTCTTTGAATGGCTCCTCCGCCATGGTTGGAAAATGAAACAGCAGGTGGTGAGAGAACTCGCGCCATCCTAATTCACTTAAGAACTTTTCTGTCTCCTGTCGCAGCGCAGGATTCATCCGCCCGGTTTGTTGGGCGGCGTGGAATACTCTCGCGGGCGCAAGCTCACCAAAATGCAGATGGGCTGACAACCGTGAGGTGTCACTGCGTGCGGGATAGTTACGCCCCATGCTGTAGTCTCCCACTACCTCCTCAAGAAAAGTCGCAAGCTTCGCGTTCGCGTAGTGCTCTCCCGGTTGCCAACGCTCGCCCCAGGAAGCTGCCCAATTGGGTTTACTGGGCAAGAGCTCCCAGTCGCTCAATCGCTCTGAAGGCCCTCGCTTGCCAGGCCATCGGGAGAAACTGATACGGACATCGGGCTCCAACACCACAGACAGGCCGCGACACTTTCGCCAAAACGGCGTGAACACCTTGAACGGCGTACCGGCCAGTGTGTTGACGGTTTCTGGCTCCCACAAGAGTGACCCGCTATACCGCTTGAGTTCGACGCCGCGGTCCCCGAGGAACTCGTGCAGTGTCTCTTCCAACTGACGCGCCCAGGGCTCGTACTGCCGCGAACAACAAATGCGATCCGCGCCGGACTGCTCGGCAAGGCGCGCCAAAATGGTGTCAGGCTTACCCCGAGCAAGGCACAGCTGACCGCCCGTCTCCTCGATATTTGCCGATAAAGCCGTCAGGCTGTGGTGCAACCACCAGCGGCTAGCCGCCCCCATTTGCCAATGCCCCGGACTCTCGTCATCAAGAATGTAACAGGCCAGTACCGGCCTCCCGGTGGTCATCGCCGCGTTGAGCCCACGCAGGTCGCGCAGTCTGAGGTCCTGACGAAACCAGTAGATAATCGGCTTGTGCAGATCAGTCATCTTCGCCTGTGGCATCATGCTACTGCCGCCGGTACGCATAGTCTACGAAGCATCATTTCCATCCCCGCACAGCGGACTTCATGCGGGGCGATAACCGGGCTTGGCCAAAGCCAGTTGTACCGTACCGATAATGCGTTCCCTGAATCCGCCTTCGCAGTAACAGAGATAAAACTCCCACATGCGAAGGAATTCCTCATTGAAACCCATACCGCGCACTGCGTCGAGATTCGCCAGGAATCGCTCACGCCAATGCGCAAGTGTGGTGGCATAGTCCTCCGTGATATCTCGCAGGTGCACGATTTGCATGTCGGTATCGCGAGCGATGTGGCCTGCCATCACGGCAATAGAGGGAAGACAGCCGCCGGGAAAGATATAACGTTTGATAAAATCTACTTCATCACGCGCGCTCTTGTAGCGCTGGTCTGCCACAGTGATTGCCTGAATGACCATCTTGCCATCGGGTTTCAGTAGATCCGTGCACATTTGGAAGTAGCTCTGATAAAACTCGTGGCCTACCGCCTCGATCATTTCAATAGATACCAGCTTGTCATACTGCCCAGTGAGGTTGCGATAATCCTCACACAGCAAGGTGATTTTGTCCTCCAGCCCCTCTGACTTAACCCTGGCGCACGCATGCTCGTATTGTTCTTTGGAAATGGTGGTGGTAGTCACACGGCAGCCGAAGTACTTTGCTGCGTGTATCGCCATACCACCCCAACCCGTGCCGATCTCCAGCAAGTGATCATCTGGCTGCAACTCAAGTTGATGACATAGCTCATCCAATTTAGCCTCAGAGGCCGCTTCCAGGGTCATGGCCGAGTCACTGAATATTGCCGACGAATACATCATGGTTGGATCGAGGAACAAGCGAAAAAAATCGTTGCCCAGATCGTAATGCGCTGCGATGTTTTCTTGCGATCCTTTGCGGGTATTCCGATTGAACCAGTGGGCCAGCTTTAACGTGAGTTTTACCAGCACAGACTGCCGCTCTTCAAAGCTTTCCAGCACCGCGAGATTGGCGCTGAATAAACGCATCACCTCCACCGGCGCGGGCGAAGACCAGTACTCCTTGATATACGCTTCACCAGCTCCGATAGAGCCGCCTGCCAACATCTTCGCGTACATCGCGGGGTTCTGTATATGCACCTCAGCTTGCGGTTCTTGCGCCTTGCCCTCCTGGCCAAAATGGTGGCGCAGCGGCCCCTCGTGCAAAGCCAAAGAACCAACTTGCAACTTACCCAGCAACTTAAACACCACTTCCCTGGCCAACTTTTCACCTATTCTCGCGCGACGCGTCTGTGGTATACGCAAAGCACCTATACTGACTTCACTCATTACGGGCTCCTATGACTTGACTCTTTGAGTCTTGATTATTGGGATGTGTGTAAATTGGTACGCGTTTCAAATAAAGTCGCAGTGCCTGCCAGTAGATTGCCAACGCAACTTTTGCAGTCATCAGGGGATAGCGCACAAGCAATCTATGCATATTGGTGGCTGTCATCGGCTGTGCAGACAGCGACAGAGTTGCATCGAAGACCTTGTTCTCCTCTACCCGATTTTCCATGTGCAATACCAACCGCCGGGATGGGGTGTTGCTGCGCCAGTGATACTGCATTGCCATGGGGTTGAAGGGTGACACATGCAATTGCTTATCAAATGTTGTTTTAAGCCAAACTCCGCTCTCGGGACCTACCAGCACGTAACTGTGCCGCTCATTCCAGGGGGTGTTGTTGACTTCAGCTACCACGTACTCGAGCCGCGTTTCGTTGTCGTTAAAACAGTAGTAACAGGCGATAGGATTCATTGCATAGCCGAAGTAGCGCAGGTTGGCGAGCAAATAGATCGGGCCAGTTTGGCGCGCACCGGTTTCCTCATAGATACGACGGCCCACCTCATCCTGCAGGGGCACGGCAGGGTCACCCAGGAAATCACTGCGTCGAAATTCGGCCAGTGCTGGTCCGCTGGCAGACCAGAAGCGTTGTTTGTCGAGCAGGTCGGGCACCTCATCCAAGCACAAATACACCATGGCCACCCGATACTGGAATTCGTGGTGCCGTGGCGATTGACGACGGTGCCTGAGCACACCTTCATAGATGCGCGATTTCACGCTACACCCCGCTCCGTGCTGGACAATGCGTTGGCGACACGCAGTGCGCTCACAACCCCATCCTCATGGAACCCATTGTGCCAATAGGCCCCGCAATACCAGGTGCTGGCGACCCCATTAATCTCCCCCCAACGCTGCTGTGCACGCATCCCACCGAGAGAGAACACAGGGTGATCGTATTGGAACCGGCCAAGAATCATATGTGGATTGATAGCCGCAGTATTGTTCAACGTAACGCAGAACGTCTCTGGCGCTTCAATCCCCTGCAGGATATTCATATTGTAAGATACTACAGCACGATCGTTGCGCTGGCCCAGGGTGTAGTTCCAACTGGACCACGTTTTCTTGTTTCGCGGCAGCATCCGAATATCGGTATGCAACACCACATCATTGGTCTGGTAAGGAATGGCGCCCAGAATCTGGCGCTCTGCCGGGGAGGGGGCATCCAGCAGCGCCAATGCCTGGTCGGAGTGAGTTGCAAACACCACCTGGTCAAACATCAGGTGTCGACCACCCGCCATCTGCAACGTTACCCCGCCTCCCGCATGCCTGCCTACTTTCAGCACCGGGTTACCGGTAGAAATACGATCCGAAAACCGCCTGCAAAGTGGCCGTAAATACTCCCTTGAGCCGCCCTCAATGACACGCCACTGGGGTCGATCCTTGACCGACAGCAATCCGTGGTTTTTGAAGAAACGCACGAAAAAGCTGACGGGGAAGGCCAGTATCGTCGCGCCATCAGCTGACCAGATAGCCGATCCCATCGCCGCCAGATAGTGCCGGATAAACTTGTCACCATAACCCTTGCGGAAAAGATACGCGCCCAGTGTCTCTGCGTCATCAATCGTGCCCGCTTCGATATCGGCAACCGCCTCACGGTTAAAGCGCAGGATATCCCGAAGCATCCCAATGAAACGCGGTGAAAATAGGTTGCGGCGCTGCGCGAACAGGGTATCGAGGCTGTTTCCGGAGTATTCCAACCCGGAACTTGGATCGCGCACACTAAATCCCATCTCTGTCGGCTTGCTGCATACACCCACCTCGTCCATGAGCGCAATAAAACGGGGGTAGGTCCAGTCATTAAAAACAATGAAACCGGTATCAATCGCGTAACGCCGCGTGCCCAGTTGCACGTCCACGGTCGCAGTATGACCACCAATCTTGCGGCTGGCCTCGTATACCCATACCTGATGCTCGGTGCTCAAGTAATGCGCACACGCCAAACCCGATATGCCTGAACCAATGACTGCAATTTTCATCTCAGAGAGCCTCTACTCCCCCACGGCCGCGGGATCCAGCCTGTTTGTTATCTCGGAATTACGGGTCAAAGACGCTTCTGGATCAGTTTTGGGTGGTTTACTACCAAATATGATCCAAAATTGAAATTGTGCGTATACTTACTAAACACCCGCGGACAAGAGCATGTTGATTGTGACCAACACCATCGATGAAGACGGTAAACCCCTCATCGACGCCGAAGGCAAGCGTATCGACGAATGGAGCGAATGTCTCACGCTAATCGCGCAAAATCAGGATCGAGCAGCGTTTAGTCGCCTTTTCAGGCACTTCGCACCGCTGATGAAAGCGTTTGCATTGTCGGGATCCACGTTATCGGCCAATCATGCAGATGAGCTGGTGCAGGAAGTTATGCTAAAAGTCTGGCAGAAGGCCGACGGCTTCAATGCTGAGAAGGCGGCTGCCAGCACCTGGATTTATACAATCGCTCGCAACTGTCGGACCGATCTCTATCGCCGCCTTCAAAAATTTGACACCCCGCTCTCCGCAGAGGATATGTCCGGCTCGCAGGAAAGTGATGAGGCATTCGTAGTGTTACATCAAAAACGTAGCAGGGACCGCATACGCAGTTTAATCAAAGAATTACCCAATGATCAGGCACAAATCCTTATGAAGGTTTACATGGAAGGTAAAACCCACTCTGAGGTGTCCGGGGAACTGGAGCTTCCGCTCGGGACCGTAAAATCTCGGGTGCGACTTGCTCTTCAGAAACTGCAGATTCAACTTGAAAGATAACGCTATGACCAATTTTCATCCAGATCTCGAACTAATCACCGAATATGCCGCAGGCTCACTCGCCCTGGCGCAGGCGGCATGCGTCTCCATCCATGTAAACGAATGCCAACGCTGTCAGCGTATCGCAGGTCAACTCACCGATCTCGGCGCAAGCCTGTTCGAGTCCCTGGAAGCGGTGCCGGTCAGCGATGTCCAGTTAAACGCGGTTTTGGCGAGATTGGACGACGAAAAGCCACTTGAATACGTGAACAAAAAGGATGGCGCCAGTAAAACCCCGGCGGTGTTGCAGCGCCTGATGCGCGGTGATTTCAGCGACTTGAGCTGGAGCAATATTGGCAGCACCCTGCGCATCAGCTACCTTAAGACCGGGGATCCTAGTCACGAGTTTGCGCTATATCACATCCGTGCCGGTGGTCGTATTCCGGAGCACACCCATCGCGGTACCGAAATGACACTCGTTCTCGAAGGTGGCTTCTCCGACGCAAACGGCAGCTATCACAAGGGCGATTTCCTGATACGCAGGCCAGGAGATGTGCACGCACCCACAGCGCTGCAGTCAGAAGACTGTATCTGCCTCGCGGTACTGGATGCACCGCTCAAGTTCACAGACTGGAAATTCCGCTGGATGAACCCTCTCCTGAAACTGCGGACTATCTGAGTTCTTCCCAGTCGGCTGTCGAATGTAGCCCCGCTGTCGACTTTGATGATGGCGGCGTTGGTGAAGCAGAGGCATCCGATACCAGATGTGGCGCGGCACCACAATCTCCTCAGGTTGCCCGGCACGCCCCATAGGCACCATCTCCCCTAGCGCACCTTTCACCTCGTCGGTCCAGGCCTCACAGATATCAGTTAGAAAATAGTACACACAGTGTCAGGCAAACTGGCTCACAAGGACAGCAAGTGCATTCTGGACTTGTTCCACAATCGTAATATAAGCTTGCACAGATAGTTTATACTTATGCCGATCAGCGAAACGACAAATATCGCAAATCCCCGAAATTGGTTCACGTCAAATGAGTACAAAATTTGTGATTGTCGGCGCACCGCGCACCGGCAGCACCCTCCTTGTAAAAACGCTCAACAGCCTGCCCGGGGTAAGCTGCCACGGTGAGTTGCTGGGCCGGGATCAGGTGCGCGGCTATGAAGATGGTGTCGACCTGATAAGTATTAGCCTGCATGAGCGTGAGGCGCGGTTGAAACACCTTCTTCAGAAAAGAAATTCAGACCCTGTGGAGTTCATCGACGAAGCACTCAGTGCTCAGGGTGAGGCAACAGGATTCAAGGCACTTTACAGTGCGTTCCTCAACCCGGGCTGGCGCGAGGTGATCGGGCCTCTACGCAATAGAGATGATATCCGGTTCATTCATCTGATAAGAAAG
>TARA_B110000503_G_scaffold87626_1_pt1 | contig 15781 bp, 14 predicted proteins | sample TARA_B110000503 | Tara Oceans TARA_B110000503 (sample SAMEA4397472) | marine metagenome | biome: Polar Biome; feature: [SRF] surface water layer (ENVO:00010504); material: water (ENVO:00002006), including particulate matter (ENVO:01000060) such as... | depth 5 m | reverse complement strand
ATAAAACTTAAAAAAATAAACAAAAACTCATGACGGGTGTAGCTAAATAATATAGCCGGACGAAATATGATTAATAACAGAGATTCCGTACAAAACGCTAAGCGCGTGGTTGTAAAAATTGGTAGCGCACTATTAACTTCCAATGATCGGGGGCTTGATAGGGCAGCTATTGCTGCCTGGGTGGAACAGGTTGCAAGAATGCTTGAGAAGGGGTTAGAGATTGTGATCGTTTCTTCTGGTGCTGTTGCCGAGGGAATGTTCAGGCTTGACTGGGATGAGCGCCCATCACTGGTGCACGAGCTGCAGGTCGCCGCTGCCGTGGGCCAAATGGGGCTAGCTCAAGCTTACGAGTTTGAATTTCAGAAATATAAGCGCACCACTGCTCAAATTTTATTAAATCATGATGATATTTCAATCCGTGAGCGCTACCTGAATGCTCGCAATACATTACAGTCATTACTTAAACTCAGAGTGGTGCCTATAGTCAATGAGAACGATGCAGTGGCAACAGATGAAATTTGTTTTGGCGACAATGACACTTTAGCTGCCATGGTTGCAAATCTCATAGATGCTGATTTATTGGTCATACTTACTGATCAGGATGGTCTTTTTGATGCAGACCCGAGAAAAAATCCTCAAGCTAAATTAATTTCTTATGGAAACTCGAGAGATAGGGCGTTAGGTGCCTTAGCTGGAGGTTCAGGGAGCTTGGGGCGAGGAGGAATGGTTACAAAACTTAAGGCTGCTAGACTTGCTTCTCTTTCTGGCACAAATACTGTCATCGCTAATGGAAAAATAGATTCAATCTTGACTCAACTGCTGGAAGGCCAAATGCTGGGCACTCTGCTCTTTGCCAGCAAAGAGCCAATTGCAGCTCGCAAGCAATGGATGGCTTGCAGGATGAGAGTTTTTGGCTCACTAACACTTGATGCAGGAGCAGTAAAAATGCTGGTAAAGCATCGCAAGAGCCTGCTTCCAATTGGAGTAAAGAGCATTGAGGGGAGTTTTCGCAAAGGGGATTTGGTGAAGTGTGTTGATGAGAATGGCACCGAAATTGCACGAGGACTTGTTAATTACGCCGCCGCTGAGAGCGCTAAAATTATCGGTAAAAGCAGCGCGTGTATATCTGATGCGCTGGGTTATTGTGATTCTCAGGAATTAATTCATAGTGATAATTTAGTTTTGACCTGATTTATGCTTCCATCTAGAAGATGTTTCTTTCTTGCGCGGGCTCCCCTCTAAATTAAAATTTATACATAAAAAAACCAGCTATATGCTGGTTTTGCATTGTCCAGAGTTGGCTCTAGTTGCTAATTAGCCAAAAGGGCCTTTATTTTTGTGTTTAAGCGACTCTTGTGACGGGCAGCTTTATTTTTATGGATAACTCCTTTGTCCGCAATTCGGTCAAGTATGGGAGCAACTATATTGAAGGCAGCTTGTGCTGCCGCTACTTCGCCTGACTCTATGGCAGCATCTGCCTTTTTTAGATAGGTGCGAACCATGGAGCGCATGCTGCCATTGTGCTTGCGATTTTTTTCATTTTGGCGCGCTCTTTTGCGTGCTTGGGGTGTATTGGCCACCTAATGCTCCTTATAAGCTATATTAAGATTAAGGTCTTAATTCAAGGCGCGTGAATATACAATGTTTGCTAGCGCTTATCAATATGAATTGTGGTGAAATCTTTATTATGATGATTAAAAGCTTAATATTATGAGCGTTCTGCTCATATTTTATGTTATGTCTGTGCTAAATCTAAGTATGATCGTAAACTTAAGTCCAATATCGGTGTAATTGTTTTAAAAATTAATTTCTTGCTTTTAGAAAGTAATCGAGGTTTAACGTTTGAAATATCAAGATGCGCTTGATACAACCAAGCAGCCAGGTCTTCTAGTGACACCAGTAGGATTATTAAGGCCTAGTGTTTTGGTCGCTTTCATGACTATGTGTTCCAGAGTATTAGGCTTGCTGCGAGACATTGTTATCGCCAGATTTATTGGTGCAGACGCCATGGCGGATGCTTTTTTTGTTGCATTTAAAATCCCTAATTTCTTTCGGCGTCTCTTTGCTGAGGGTGCCTTTTCCCAAGCATTTGTTCCTGTTTTGGCTGAATACAGAACGGTCGGCAGTCAAGCTGCAGTAAGAGCTTTAATAGATAGCGTAGCCGGGGTCTTAGGCTCTACACTCATTGCGGCTACAGTTTTACTTGTCATAGCGGCCCCTCTGGTTACTGGTATTTTTGCATTTGGCTTTTGGTTGAATGACCCGGATAAATTTGCTGCTGCTAGTGGCATGCTGAGGATTACATCTCCTTACTTGATGTTGGTATCCTTAACAGGTTTTGCTGGAGCAATTCTTAATAGCTATGATAGATTTTCAGTGCCTGCTATTACCCCCATTTTTTTAAATATATCCTTAATAGTTGCAGCGATTTTTGTCTCCCCTTGGTTTCATGAACCTGTGTATGCTCTTGCCTGGGGTGTTTTAACTGCAGGTATAATACAGTTGTTATTTCAGCTGCCATTTTTAGCTAAAATGCATATGATTCCTCATCCCGCTTTAGCCTGGCGGGATGAGGGGGTTATCAAAATATTGAAATTAATGGCCCCAGCAATTTTTGGCGTTTCAGTGAGTCAAATAAATCTTTTGCTGGATACTATGATAGCTTCGTTTCTTCCTACCGGAAGTATTTCTTGGCTTTACTATTCTGACCGTTTAGCTGAGCTACCTCTAGGTGTATTTGGAGTTGCCATTGCTACTGTCATGTTGCCGAATTTATCCAGACAACATGTCGCTGGTAATTTTGAAAAGTTCAACGCCACATTAGATTGGTCGATTCGCTTGATCTTGCTTATTGCTATTCCGGCGGCTATAGCACTTATAATTTTGGCGGAGCCAATTTTGGTAGCGTTATTCTATTATGGAGAAGTCATGACTCCCCGAGATATGACTATGGCTGCTCTGAGCTTGCGTGCATACTCAGTAGGAGTGGTGGCTTTTATGCTGATAAAAGTTTTAGCTCCAGGGTATTTTGCTCGTCAAGACATCAGAACCCCTGTTCGTATAGGTATTATAGCTTTGGCGGTAAATATGGCGCTTAACATTATTTTAGCGACACCCCTGCATTTCTATTTAGAAATAGGCCATGTCGGATTGGCTTTGGCGACATCGTTAGCCGCTATATTAAATAGCGTTTTATTATTTCGGGGCTTGCGTAAGACTGATATGTATACCCCAGAGCCAGGTTGGCGTAAATTTTTACTCATGTTGTTGAATGCCAATATTGCGATGTGTGTCGCTTTGTATGGGTTTACCGCGTATCTTAATAGCTGGCTGGAATTGGTCTGGTGGGAAAGGGCAGGATGGCTCAGCATCATTTGTGCTGTAGGTGTTATAGTTTATATTTTAGCTCTTTTTTTAGGCGGGTTTCGCTTTCTTCACCTTAAAAATAAATAAACTATGACTTAAAATTGCTCCAAGCCGAGCTTAAGGATGATATAAGTAAGAGGCTAATCTATTTTTAATCGCTATGGATGGGTATAATTTTACTTCATTTTGCGAAATCGATGGTAAGTGACTAAAGATAATAAAAAATTTATTAGAGGCCTGCATAATTTGAAGCCTGGGCATAATGGTTGCGTTGCAACTATTGGGTCTTTTGACGGCGTCCATTTAGGGCATCAGGCTATATTGCGACAGTTGATTGATAAAGCTAACAAGTTCGGGTTGCCGTCAGTTGTCATCATTTTTGAGCCGCAACCCCAAGAATTTTTTTCTGGCGAACAGGCTCCAGCTCGCTTGATGCGCTTGCGTGAAAAAGTGGAGGCACTTATTAATATGGGCGTAGACAAGATTTTTTGTTTACAGTTTAATCGGTCTCTGCGCAGCTTGTCAGCAATAGATTTTGTTGAGCAGGTTTTGATTTCTGGCTTAAAAGTTCGCTGTTTAGTGGTAGGTGATGATTTTAAATTTGGTCACGACAGAAATGGCAATTATCAGCTGCTACAGCAAGCCGGATATAAAAACAATTTTGATGTCATTGATACTGTAACCTTAGAGCATCAAGGTGAGCGAATTAGCAGCACCCGTATTCGTTCAGCTTTAGAGGCATCTAATTTTGTTCTAGCCGAGAGACTGCTGGGTGAACCCTTCAAGATCACGGGTTGTGTTATCTATGGGCAGAGATTTGGCAGGGAGATCGGGGTTCCTACTGCTAACGTCGAGCTAAAAAGATACAGCGCACCATTAAGCGGGGTTTTTATTGTAGAGGTATTACTGGGCAGTCGTCGCTTAGCAGGTGTTGCCAATGTGGGCATCAGGCCAACTATAGGTGATTTGGTTAAGCCGGTGCTTGAAGTTCATTTGTTAGATTTCGATGAAGATCTATATGGGCAAAGAATCCACGTAGAATTTAAAGCCAAAGTTCGTGACGAAGAAACGTTTTCTTCTGTGGATGTGATGGTTAAAGCAATTAATCGCGATATTCAAGTCGCTCGAAAATATTTTACTGCATAACGATAGAAGAAGATTTTAAAAGATGACTGACTACAAATTAACTTTGAATTTGCCTGCTACCTCATTTCCGATGAAGGCTAATCTCTCTCAGAAAGAACCAGAAATGCTTAAACATTGGCAGGAAAATAAACTCTATGAGAGGTTGCGCGAAAGGCGCCATGGTAGAAAAAAGTTTATTCTGCATGACGGCCCCCCTTATGCGAACGGTAAAATTCATATTGGTCATGCCGTTAATAAAATATTAAAAGATATTGTGATTAAGTCTCGCACCCTTGGTGGTTACGATGCACCATATGTTCCAGGCTGGGACTGCCATGGACTCCCTATTGAGCATGAAGTAGAGAAGAAGATTGGGAAAGCGGGGGTCAAGGTAGACCATAAAACTTTTCGCCAAAAATGCAGGGAATACGCGCAACGGCAAGTAGCAGACCAAATGGAGGATTTTGTTCGACTAGGTATTTTTGCTGAATGGAATAACCCTTATCTCACTATGGATAAGAAATTTGAAGCAAACATTATTCGCGCCCTTGGTAAGGTTGTTGAAAATAGACATTTAGTTAAGGGTTACAAGCCAGTTTATTGGAGTGTTGTAGGCGCCTCGGCATTAGCTGAAACTGAGGTTGAATATCAAGATAAAGTATCATTTTCGATTGACGTTGCCTTTCCTGTTGCCGACGAAGAAGCCTTCGGTAAAGCAATGCCTGGAATTACTGGTGTCGGTGATATCTCGGTAGTTATTTGGACTACAACTCCTTGGACTTTGCCGTCAAATCAGGCGGTTAGCTTGAACCCTGACCTAGATTACGTTCTTTTGGCTTGCCAGCCTCGAGGTTGTCTATCGGGGCGATATTTAGTCGCCAAAAGTCTCGTTGAGTCTATTTTGTCCCGCTGGGAGGTAAAGGATTATGAAGTGGTAGGTCATGCTAAAGGTTCCCAGCTTGAATTATTAGTCTTGAGGCACCCTTTTTCTGATCGTCAGGTACCTATTATTCTTGGAGATCATGTTACAACTGAGGCTGGTACTGGATGTGTTCATACTGCACCGGATCATGGTGTGGATGATTTTGTTGTTGCGGGGAAATATAGTATTAACACTCTTAATTATATCGACGATAACGGCGTGTTTCGAAAAGACGTAGCTTTTTTTGCTGGAGAGCATGTTTATAAGGTTGATGAAAAAGTCATAGATTTACTAAAAGATAAAAATAGGTTGTTAGCCAATACAAAAATTACCCATAGTTACGCACATTGCTGGCGAACTAAAACCCCGTTAATTTATCGCGCGACCCCTCAGTGGTTTATTAGCATGACCCAAAATAATTTGCTGAAAAAAACAAAAAAAGCAGTTCCATTGCTGTCTTGGTACCCAGAGTGGGGCCAGGCAAGAATGGATGGAATGCTTAAAAATAGCCCAGATTGGTGCATTTCCCGCCAGCGCACCTGGGGTGTTCCTATTGCGCTGTTTATTCATAAATCGACTGGTGATATTCATCCAGATACTCCGCGCTTAATAGAAGTTATAGCATCTGGCGTCGAGCAGCATGGCATAGATTTTTGGTATGAAGTAGATGCTAAAGAATTGCTGGGTGATCAAGCAAGTGAGTATAATAAGGTGACGGATACTCTGGATGTATGGTTTGACTCGGGCGTTACGCATGCCGCCGTTCTTGATGAACGCAAAGAATTGCAGTTTCCTGCAGATCTTTATCTGGAAGGGTCTGATCAACACAGGGGTTGGTTCCAGTCATCACTAAAAACTTCAATTGCAATAAAAAATACTGCCCCCTATAAGGCAGTTTTAACACACGGTTTTGTTGTGGATGCTAATGGCCGAAAAATGTCTAAATCTATTGGCAATGTATTATCGCCACAGCAGGTTATTAACGATCAGGGCGCTGACGTATTGAGGTTATGGGTTGCAGCTACAGACTTCAGTGGCGAGATGAATATCTCTGATGAAATTCTGAAGCGATCTGGCGATTCATATCGTAGAATCCGTAATACAGCACGCTTCTTCTTGTCTAATTTAAATGATTTTAGTCCTTCTGAGAACATGGTCCCTATCGATGAAATGCTGGCGCTTGATCGCTGGGCTCTAGACCTAACTATAAAGACGCATAAGGAAATGATAGCAGCATACGACAGCTATCAATTTCACCATATTTATCAGAAACTGCATAATTTTTGCGTTACTGATATGGGTGGATTTTATCTAAATATTATCAAGGATCGTCAGTATACCTGCCAAGAAAATTCTATCGCAAGGCGATCAGCTCAGACAGCTATATATTATATTTTAGATACATTTGTCCGTTGGATTGCACCGATATTAAGCTTTACAGCAGAAGAAATTTGGGCATTTATTCCTGGAGATAGAGAGGAGTCTGTTTTTTTTGCCGAATGGAAAGAATTGCCATTGTTTGTTGAAGAAAAAATTACAGCCAACGACTGGGAGTTGATCTTAGGGGCACGAAATGCAGTCAATAAAATTTTAGAAGAAAAAAAGAAAGATGGCATTCAAAAATCACTTGAAGCCGAAGTAACAGTTTACGTCAACGAAGAACTACAAAAAACCCTAGAAAAGTTAGAGGACGAGCTAAGATTCATCTTCATTACTTCTGAAGCTAAGGTAAAGCCTCTTGGCGGTGCTGTAGATGCAGTGCCAACAGACATTGATGGGCTTTTGGTGCAAGCTGTCAAAACGAAGTATGCAAAGTGTGAGCGATGCTGGCATCATCGCGAAGATGTGGGTTCTCATGCAAAGTATGTTGATATTTGCAGCCGTTGTATTGAGAATATTGATGGACAGGGTGAGCAGCGTTTATATGCCTAAGATTGTCCATGCTCCCCGTAATTTTTTATGGTCAATTTTTTAGGATTAATATTATGAGCTGGCAAATAGCGCGATGGTATGTTTTAGCTATTTTTGTGTTGATTGCCGATCAATTTACTAAACATGCAATAACTCAAAATTTTTTATATGGAGAATATAGTAATATTTTTCCTGGGCTTAGCTTTACCTTAGTGCACAATACGGGGGCAGCATTTAGTTTTTTGAGTGATGCCGGGGGCTGGCAGCGCTGGTTGCTCTTAATAATTTCATTGGTGATCAGCATTGTTTTAATGGTTTGGCTGTATCGTTTGAAGGCGTCACAGTTTTTTTTATCGACGTCTTTAGCTTTAATTTTAGGTGGCGCTCTTGGTAACCTATATGATCGAATATTTTTAGGTTATATTGTTGATTTTATTGATTTTTATTATGGTTTGTACCATTGGCCAGCATTTAATATTGCTGATGCAAGCATTACTTTGGGAGCGATATTTTTAATTTTTGAGAGTCTCCTTGCACCAAAAAAAATATAAATTAGGTGATCTTATGACCACATTATCTGATATGGAGATGCTTCCTGTTGGGCCAGACACAAAAATAACGTTACATTTTTCACTTTCTTTGGAAGATGGATCTTTGGTGGATTCTAATTTTGATCAGGATCCCGCCGCCTTTATTTTTGGAGACGGAAAATTACTACCAGGATTTGAACTTGCTTTGATTGACCTCGTGAGCGGAGCAGAGCAGATAGTTGTTATAGAACCAGAAAATGGTTTTGGACAGCACAACCCTAGTAATATTCAGGAGTTTTCTCGAAAAGATTTTGCTGATAGTCTAGATATTGAGGTGGGGTTATTGATATCCTTTGCTGATGCAAACAAAGCTGAATTACCTGGCGTAGTGATAGATTTCGATGAAAAAAAAGTTGTAGTAGACTTCAATCATCCTTTAGCTGGGCATGCTATTAGTTTTAAGGTGAAAATTCTTTCTGTTGAGTCAGTGGTGAAACATTGATTGATCTGAAGTTAGCCAACCCAAGAGGATTTTGTGCTGGAGTGGATCGGGCTATTGAAATAGTTTATCGAGCGCTAGATATTTATGGCCCCCCCATTTATGTTCGTCACGAAGTGGTGCATAACAAATCAGTGGTGGATATGTTGCGTGAGCGTGGAGCCATTTTTGTAGATGAAGTAGAAGATATCCCGAATAATGTGACAGTAGTTTTTAGTGCGCACGGAGTATCTCAATCTGTAAGAAAAAAAGCTAATGAAAAAAATTTGAAAATTTTTGATGCAACCTGTCCTTTGGTAACAAAAGTGCATGTGGAGGTTGCTCGATCTGGCATTGAGGGTCGCGATTGTATAATGATTGGGCACTCAAAGCATCCTGAGGTTGCAGGTACGATGGGTCAATACCCTGAAGTCGCTAATGGAGGACATATTTATTTAGTAGAGAACGAGTCTGATGTAGAAAAATTGCAAGTAGAGAATCCAGACAAAATTTCTTTTGTGACTCAAACAACCCTATCGGTTGACGATACTGCTCAAATTATAAATGCATTGCGGAAGCGTTTTCCTTTCATAGAAGGACCAAAAACAGATGATATATGCTATGCCACTCAAAATAGGCAGGATGCTGTCAGGCAATTGGCTCTTGAGTGTGATTTGGTTCTCGTTGTTGGCTCAAACAATAGCTCTAACTCTAACCGCTTGAGAGAGCTGGCTGAACATTGCGGTGTAGAAGCCTACTTGATTGATAGTGCTGAGAGTATCAATAAGGAGTGGCTGCTGGGAAAAACTAAGATTGGCGTTACGGCTGGTGCTTCTGCTCCAGAAACTCTTGTTGAAGCTGTTGTTGGTTTTTTGGCGCTCATGGGGTGTAAAATTCCAGTCGAGGTTGCGGGGGTTGAAGAAAATGTAACATTTTCACTTCCCAGGGAACTTCGTTAGTAGCTTTTATGGGCTATTATGATCATAAATTGTGGCGATAGAGTTACGCTTATGTATGGTTTTATTAAAGAGATAAACAATAGTATTCATTGTTTCTGCACTGACAGGCTTGCCTTCTAAAAAATCATCAATTTTGTCATAAGTAGTTCCCAAGACATCCTCGTCTGCTTTTTGTGGAGAAAGACATTCAAGGTCTGCTGTTGGTGTTTTATTGATCAGCTTGGCTGGCGCGCCGAGAAACTCAGCAACCCTGCGTACTTGTCTTTTGCTTAAACCAAATAAGGGGGCCAAATCACAAGCCCCGTCCCCCCATTTTGTATAAAATCCAGTAATATTTTCGGCAGAATGATCTGTCCCAAGCACTAATCCTTCGCATAAACCGGCGATTTCATATTGTACTGTCATGCGAACACGAGCCTTAGTGTTACCTTTGGTAAAATCTTTTTTTGCATTAGTTAAGTTTGTATTGCTATTTGTAGCGTTAACAACTTTCTCATGGATATCATCCACACCTGATTTTATATCTATAAAAGCAGTTTTCGATGGCTGAATAAATTGTAAGGCCGCCTGTGCGTCAGCCTCATCCGCCTGGACTCCATATGGAAGCCTGACGGCAATAAAAACATATGTAGAATTTAAATGTTCTTGATTAAGTTGATCTATTGCTAGTTGAGCCAGCCTTCCGCAGGTCGCCGAATCAATACCACCGCTTACGCCGAGAACTAGATGTGTCAGCCCTGATTTAATGAGAGTTGATTTTATAAAATTTAATCGTCGTGTTGCTTCGAATTCAGGATCAATGTCTGGCGTAACTTTCATTTGCTCACGAATTTTATTATAGGTGAATTCATCATTCATTTTTGAGTGCCTTTTCTTTCTGTTTTTTTGACCTATAGGCTTTATTAAAGTGCTTAAATAAATTTAGTCGTAAAATGCCCACAGTAGATTCGCTACAATCGACCTATAAGGCTCCCACTCAGCTGCTAGTATGAGCATTTCTTCTTCATTGGGTCTGCTCTTTAGACACTTAACTTTTTGTATAGCAGCCTGCAAACCTACATCTTTAGCAGGCCAGATATTCCTCCTTTGGAGGGAGGCTAGCATATAACACTCTGCAGTCCATGCGCCGATTCCTTTAATTTTGCAGAGTTCTTTTTTTAGCTCTTCATCATTCATTTTATGAGCTACACGAAAAGAAAGATCTTGTGAGATAATACTCTCAGCCAGAATTCTACAATATTTTATTTTAGGTCTACTCAAGCCCGTTGCTTGTAGTTGCAGGTCATTTTTTTGTAAAAATTCTTCTGGCTTAAATATAGGGACTGTCTTTTTGAGTCGGCTGAATATGGCTTTGGCGGAAGCTACAGACAGCTGTTGCTCGGTAATCAGCTGCGCCAGCCCCTCAAAACCTTTCTTTCGTTTGCATGACCTAAAGTCTGAATGCTTTGTAAATAAGAACTTAAGATCTGGATCTTTTTTAGACAAAAAAAAGATTTCTGTCTTGTAGGGATGGTTTTTGAAAAGATTTAAATGATATTCAGTCAAACGCACCAAAGCTAACCTTGCTTATCCAGGATGTTTTATTCTGATTTGTATCTTTGTATCGTTCATTAAAGATATGACGAGAATCAAACCCAAGCGACTCTGGTTTATCAAATAATCCAGCAGTCAGTGTGTTGGTCCAGCTTCTTTTTAGCGACAATGAGGTGCTTTGATATTGAAACTTTCCATTAGTATCCAAGACTGGATGATTTGGGTAGTTTTTCGCAAGCAATTCCGCTGCGTTATTGGAAAGATCATGGACTTCCATGAGATGATAGGCTTGAGCCATAATGGCAAGACCATCTGGAACAGCAGGAGTTTTTTGGAAATTTTCGACAATATAGCGACCTCTATTAGCAGCAGCAAGGTATGCACCGCGTGTTAAAAAGTAGTTCGCCGCATGAACTTCGTGGCGTGCAAGAATATTTCGCATGTAGATCATCCGTTTTTGGGCATCTGGAGCATACTGGCTTTCTGGAAATCGGTTTAGCAATTCACTAAAAGAAGAGAAAGAATTACGTGCTGACCCTGGATCACGTTTTGTTTCGTCCATCGGAAGCAGCTTCCCGAACATGCCGTCACTTTCCACAAAAGACGACAATCCTTTTAGATAATAGGCATAGTCGACATTTGGGTGCTGTGGGTGCAACCGAATAAATCGTTCCGCAACACTGACAACGGCTACATGCTCGCCTACTCTAAAGTGAGCATATATTAGTTCAAGTTGTGCTTGTTCGGCGTAATCACCAAATGGGTATTGAGCTTCAAGTGAACGCAGTTTATCAATGGCTGTCTGCCAAAAACCACCTTTGAGGTCTCCTTGAATAGCATTAAAGAAATCTTTTTCTGTGTAACCGGTAGTATCAATCTTCTCGGAAGTCTCTGAGATACCATTCAGGCTATTAAACCAGGTGCACCCGGTGGCTAAACAGCATGTAAGTAGTAACATTGAAAACAAAAATCGCATGAGTGACCGCATCCTGTATTAACTTTATTAAGTTAAACTTAAAGTGTTCTTTAGACGGCGCTACATCTGTAAGATGTGGTATTTAACCACAGCCTAGACAGTATACAAAATATCAATAACTGAGACTATATGTCAGACACTATAAAATTAGAAGAAAGTGTACCGCTATCATTCCGTGGAATGCGTTTAGATCAAGTTGCATCTGAACTGTTTAAAGATTTTTCAAGATCACGATTGCAGGTATGGATAAAAAAAGGAGATTTACTGGTAGATGGAAATATATATCGATCTAAGGATAAGCTTATCGGCGGTGAACTGCTTTCAGTCAACGCAATGCTAGAGCCAGAAGGGGAATGGAAGCCAGAAGCTATTAGTCTAGATATTGTGTTTGAAGATAAGGACATAATTGTTCTGAACAAGCCAGCCGGACTAGTTGTTCATCCGGCTGTGGGTAATTATACAGGAACCCTACTTAATGGCCTTATATGCCATGTTTCGGCTAATGAAAAAATTCCTCGTGCTGGCATTGTGCATCGTTTAGATAAAGACACCACTGGACTTATGGTTGTCGCTAAAACATTAGAATCCCATCATTCGCTAATTAAACAACTGCAATCACGGACAGTTGCTCGTGAATACCAGGCTATTGCTCAAGGTGTTATGACGGGCGGAGGAACAGTCAAGAAGCCTATGGGGCGACATCCACAAATTCGCACTAAAATGGCCGTTGTTGATCATGGTGGAAAAGAGGCAGTGACTCATTATAGGGTGATTGAAAAATTTTCCCAGTACACGCATATTAGGGTTAAATTAGAAACGGGTAGAACGCATCAAATACGCGTCCACATGGCAGATATTGGGTACCCTTTGGTTGGTGACTCGGTTTATGGTGGTCGTCTTAAATTACCTAAGGGTGCAACTTTAAAATTACAAACAGCATTGCGAGGCTTTAGGCGCCAGGCCTTGCATGCTGGAAGACTGGGATTAATTCATCCCACTTCTAACGAATATGTAGAATGGCATGCTCCCGCACCAAAAGACTTCATAGTTTTACTGGAGGCTTTGAAAACGGAAATTGATAATAAGTGAATTCTTTGTTGTGAAAATTGGCTATGGGTTTAAACTTTTGGCTCTGATATGAATATATTAAAACCGGACTGGCCGGCTCCAGTAAATGTGTTTTCTGCTATCACTACCAGAAAAGGTGGTGCCTCTTTGCCCCCATGGGATAGCTTGAATCTTGGTTTTAATGTAGGAGATAGCGCCGATTCTGTTAAGAAAAATTGGCGATATCTATCAAAAGAATTAAATTTACCATCAGCTCCGCAGTTGCTTGATCAGGTGCACGGGGCGCATGTAATAAAAGCTACTTGCCATGCTCCAGCTGTAGTTGGAGATGCATCTTTTACAAGCATAACTGGTACCGTTTGCGCTGTGACAACGGCAGATTGCTTGCCAATTTTAATTTGCAATACACAAGGCACTATAGTTTCTTCGATTCATGCGGGCTGGCGCGGTTTGTCTGTAGGTATAGTGAAAAATACAATAAGGCGACTCGTTGTATCTCCTGGAGATCTAATGGCTTACCTTGGCCCCGCAATAAGTCAAAAAAATTTTGAAGTTGGCCCCGAGGTTAGAGAGGCATTCCTTGTTGGTGCTAGCACTCCGCGCATGAAAGAAAAGCTTAATGCGTGTTTTTTGAGAACTGCAGAGAAAGATGCAAATAAAACCAAAAAATGGATGGCTGATTTGTATGGGCTTGCAAAGGTAATTTTAAATGAAGCAGGAGTTACCCAAATTTATGGCGGTGATTACTGCACTTATAGTGACCATCTAAATTTTTACTCCTATCGGCGAGATGGCAGTACTGGCAGAATGGCAAGCCTAATATGGCTTACTTAAAAAAAATAGCAAAGCATCTATTCTTCTGATTTTGGTCGAGAGACATAAGCTATATTCTTGACTAAATGGCATTTACACTCTAAAGTTCGCGGCTCTGTGAGGAATTTTCAGTCAGTATTCTCACAAACTGGCTCCTTGCCAGCTTGCCAGATAAGCGTAAACAGCGTTTTCTCGGCATCCAGAACAGATTTGTTTACCCATAAATCTGGAGCACTGATATATTTTCAGCTGCTATGTTATATCAAACATACCTGTGATGTTGGAACACTGTGCTATTTATGTTCCCTGGTGGGCTTTTTCGGAGTGATTTTATTCACATTTGAGGGCTTGTAAATTGGAACTTTTTTCTGGCGGTGAAATAGTCGTTCGTGCACTTAAGGATGCAGGGGTAAAGCACATCTGGGGTTATCCTGGCGGCGCAGCGCTGCATATCTATGATGCCTTGTTTCAGCAGGAAGATGTCCAGCATATACTTGTTCGGCATGAGCAGGGTGCTGTGCATGCTGCTGATGGCTACTCGCGCGCTACCGGAGATGTTGGTGCAGTTCTTGTAACCTCTGGCCCTGGAGCCACAAATGCGATAACGGGCATTGCAACTGCCTATATGGATTCTATTCCTATGGTTGTGATATCTGGACAAGTTCCTCGCGATAAGATTGGCGGTGATGCTTTCCAAGAAACTGATATGGTCGGCATTTCTAGACCTATAGTTAAGCATAGTTTTTTAGTGATGGACGCATCCGAAATCGCCGGTATTATCGCCAAGGCCTTCTATATTGCAAGGACAGGTCGACCTGGACCGGTTATTGTAGATATTCCTAAGGATGTTACTGCACCAAATCATCGGATACCTTACGAATATCCTGAAAAAATAAAAATACGCTCTTATCACCCGACAACTAAAGGGCATGGCGGTCAAGTTAAGCGCGCCATAAAGACTTTACTGGCAGCCAAACGCCCAATTATTTATAGCGGCGGCGGCGTTGTCTTGGGCGATGCATCTGCCCAGCTAACTGAACTTACAAGGCTGCTAAATATACCTATAACAAATACATTAATGGGGCTTGGAGCTTTTCCGGGAACTGACCCTCAGTTTCTTGGAATGCTTGGAATGCATGGAACTGTAGAGGCAAACAATGCCATGCATGAAGCCGATGTTATTCTCGCAGTGGGGGCACGTTTTGATGACAGGGTGACTAATACTCCTAGTAAATTTTGCCCATCTGCAAAAATTATACATATTGATATTGATCCCACGTCTATTTCTAAAATCGTAACTATAGATGTCCCTATTGTTGGTGATTGTGCCACCGTACTACAGCAGATGATTGATCAAATTAATGACAGCAAGGAAGTTTTAGATCAGGAGGCTCTGTCTCAATGGTGGATACAAATAAACGAGTGGAGGGAGCGGCATGGAATATACACTCAGCCTCGACACGAGCCGAGCGTTGGGAGTGTTATTAAACCTCAGGATGTGATTAGAAGCCTCTATAAAATAACAGACGGCGATGCTTGGGTCACTTCTGATGTTGGTCAACATCAAATGTTTGCCGCCCAATATTATTTGTTTAATAAGCCTCGTCGTTGGATTAATTCAGGGGGTCTTGGAACTATGGGTTTCGGGCTACCCGCAGCTATGGGTGTCCAGCTAGCTTACCCTTCCGGAGTTGTGGCTTGCGTGACAGGTGAAGGCAGTATACAAATGTGTATACAAGAGCTATCTACTTGCTTGCAGTATGGGTTTCCAATAAAGATTATTAGTTTGAACAATCAGGCCCTGGGCATGGTTAGGCAGTGGCAGGATATGCAATACAGCGGTCGCTATTCGTCTAGTCTTTATGAGGATTCCTTACCAGATTTCGTGAAATTGGCAGAAGCATATGGGCATGTCGGAATGCGGGTTTCAAATTTCGATGAACTGGACGATAAAATGTCGGAATGCTTTAGTTTAAAAGATAAACTGGTCTTTATGGATATTAATGTCGATCGTTCAGAGCATGTATACCCAATGCATATTGCCCCCAATGGTTCGATGCGTGATATGTGGTTGAGCAAAAAGGAGCGCACTTGATGAGA
>TARA_B110000503_G_scaffold95074_1_pt1 | contig 15783 bp, 11 predicted proteins | sample TARA_B110000503 | Tara Oceans TARA_B110000503 (sample SAMEA4397472) | marine metagenome | biome: Polar Biome; feature: [SRF] surface water layer (ENVO:00010504); material: water (ENVO:00002006), including particulate matter (ENVO:01000060) such as... | depth 5 m | reverse complement strand
ACCTACGTTTACGTGAGGCTTGCTACGCTCAAATGCTTCCTTTGACACTTTCATTCACCCCTGATTGAGTTAATTGTAATTTCGTTGGTTTGATTCTAATAATCAACCGGTGCTATTTCTGGAAATAATATCTTGCGCAACGCTGTTCGGGGCCTCTGCGTACTTGGCAAACTCCATTGTATAGGTAGCTCGACCCTGAGTCGCTGAGCGCAGATCAGTAGCGTAACCAAACATCTCTGCCAAAGGCACTTCCGCTTCAATCACTTTGCCCGCTGCGTTTTCATCCATTCCGCTGATCAAGCCACGACGACGGTTGAGATCACCAACAACATCACCCATGTTCTCTTCTGGCGTCACCACTTCAACAGCCATGACAGGCTCGAGTAACACTGCTCCGCCCTTGTGTGCCAATTTTTTGGTGGCCATCGACGCGGCGATTTTGAACGCCATTTCGTTGGAGTCTACATCGTGAAATGAACCATCGTAAAGCGTTGCCTTCAGTCCTAGCAGGGGATAACCCGCCAGCACGCCATTCTTCATCTGCTCTTCAATACCCTTCTGAACAGCGGGTATGTATTCACGAGGCACTGTACCGCCAACAATTTCGTTGACGAACTCCAGTCCTTCCGCATTCCCATCTTCACCTGGCTCAAACCTGATCCAAACGTGACCATATTGCCCACGACCACCAGACTGCCTGACAAACTTACCTTCAATTTCCGATGTATTGCGTATCGCCTCGCGATAAGCGACCTGAGGCTTACCTATATTGGCCTCTACACTGAACTCTCGACGCATTCGATCAACCAACACATCCAGGTGTAACTCGCCCATTCCAGAGATAATTGTCTGGCCGGACTCCTCATCGGTTCGAACACGGAAGGAGGGATCCTCCTGGGCCAGTTTACCCAGAGCCACACCCATTCTTTCCTGATCAGGTTTGGATCTGGGCTCAACCGCTACCGATATTACCGGCTCTGGAAATATCATTCGCTCGAGCACAATGGGATTATCCATGTCGCACAGGGTATCGCCCGTGGTGACGTCCTTGAGTCCGATCGCAGCGGCGATATCGCCCGCTAGCACTTCTTTGATCTCTTCGCGACTGTTGGCGTGCATCTGCACCATACGACCAACCCGCTCCTTTTTCTGCTTCACCGAGTTGTAGATGCCAGTACCACTGACCAACTTTCCAGAATAAACCCGGAAAAAAGTGAGTGTACCGACGAAAGGATCGGTGGCAATTTTGAAAGCCAGCGCCGAGAAGGGAGCGCTATCATCTGCCTCACGCACCTCCACGGTACCTTCTTTATCCAACAAGGTACCCTCGATCGCCTTGACTTCTGTGGGGGACGGCATGTACTCAATCACCGCATCCAACATGGCCTGAACACCCTTATTTTTAAAGGCGGAGCCACCTAGGACGGGAATAACTTCATTGGCCAGCGTGCGCGCACGAATGCCATGCTTGATCTCTGCCTCTGTAAGCGTACCTTCCTCGAGATATTTCTCCATGAATTCGTCGTTGGCCTCAGCCGCCGCTTCGATCATGTATTCGCGCATTTCCGCGACTTCATCGACCATATCTTCCGGCACATCAGCGTACTCGAAAGACATACCTTGATCTTCCTCGCTCCAATAGATTGCTTTGTTCTTAACGAGATCGACAACGCCCTTAAACCCTTCCTCAGAGCCGATTGTCATTTGAAGAGGCACTGCGTTAGCACCCAGTCGCGCTCTCAGTTGCTTGACGACCTTATGGAAGTCGGCACCTGCACGATCCATCTTATTGACGAATACCAAGCGCGGAACTTCGTACTTATTCGCCTGACGCCAGACAGTTTCAGTTTGCGGCTGGACGCCTGAGGAGCCGCACAGTACCACCACGGCTCCGTCGAGAACACGCAGTGAACGCTCTACTTCAATGGTGAAATCCACGTGCCCGGGGGTATCAATAATATTGATTCGGTGGTCTTCGAACTGGCCATCCATGCCCTTCCAGAAACAGGTCGTTGCCGCAGAGGTAATAGTGATACCTCGCTCCTGCTCCTGCTCCATCCAATCCATGGTAGCGGCACCGTCATGCACTTCACCAATTTTATGGGAAAGGCCAGTATAGAAAAGCACCCGCTCAGTGGTTGTCGTCTTACCGGCATCCACATGCGCACAAATACCGATATTACGATAACGGCTTATAGGTGTTTTACGTGCCACGACTCATTTCCCAGTAAAATGTTGCAGGGCGATCACTTAGAAACGGTAGTGCGAAAACGCCTTGTTGGCTTCAGCCATACGGTGCACATCTTCACGTTTCTTGACCGCATTCCCTTTGCCCTGTGAGGCATCAATAATCTCACCAGCCAGACGCTGTCGCATCGACTTCTCACCGCGCTTACGAGAGTGTTCCACCAACCAGCGCATTGACAGCGCTACGCGGCGGGAGGGGCGCACTTCGACCGGTACCTGATAAGTAGCACCGCCTACACGGCGAGCCTTAACCTCCACCAACGGAGCGATGTTTTCCAGCGCCAAATCAAACGCTTCAAGGGGGTCTGTACTCAAACGCTCCTTAACGATATCAAGCGCACCGTATACGATGGTTTCTGCAACGGATTTTTTACCACTGACCATCACGTGGTTCATAAACTTTGCCAGCGTCACATTGCCATATTTAGGATCTGGCAGCACTTCGCGTTTGGCGACTATTCGTCTTCTTGGCATGGTATATACCTTCTCTCTTCAGGTGATCCGAACACCAACCTGCAACATATGTGGGAGGCAGAGTTTCGGCCTTACTTACATTTCTTCGTTAGCGTGGTTACGCCAGTAGAACTTACCTTACTTGGGACGCTTGGCACCGTACTTGGAGCGACCGTTGCGACGGGCAGAGACTCCAGAAGTGTCCAGGCTGCCGCGTACGGTGTGATAACGCACACCTGGCAAATCTTTCACACGACCACCACGAATCAACACCACACTGTGCTCTTGCAAGTTATGGCCTTCACCACCGATGTACGAGGAAACCTCGTATCCGTTGGTCAGGCGCACACGGCAAACTTTACGCAGTGCAGAGTTAGGCTTCTTCGGGGTAGTAGTGTAAACGCGAGTGCAAACGCCACGGCGCTGCGGGCAGCTCTGCAGTGCAGGCACGCCGCTCTTTTCTACTTTACGTTTCCGAGGCTTACGAACCAATTGATTGATCGTTGCCATCTAATTAGAACTCCAAATATAGTTACTTCTCGTGATCCTTATGATCAGAACCTGATTCCACACGAGGTTCTCGCCACCCAAACTACAGAATACACGAAATCACCCCCGGAAAGAGGAGGCGGCATTCTATAGATGCTGTGGGTTAGAGTCAACCCAAGTAACCTGTCATAAAAAAGGGCAGCGCGCCAAGCGCTGCCCCATTAGTAGCCGGGACAATAAGCCTTAGCCATCAGCCTGCAACGCCTCGGTCAATGCCGCTTCAATCTCTTGCGCCGACACAGTGACTACATTCTGGCTCTCACGCGCACGCTTGCGCTCTGCGTGATAGGCCAAGCCGGTGCCCGCCGGGATCAGTCGTCCGACAACCACGTTCTCTTTCAGACCGCGCAAGTAATCGCGTTTGCCGGTTACTGCCGCTTCTGTCAGTACCCGGGTAGTCTCCTGGAATGAGGCCGCAGAGATGAAGCTTTCCGTGGCAAGGGAGGCCTTGGTGATACCCAACAACTCCCTCTCCCCGGTGGCAGGCACCAGGTTCTCTGACAACAATCGCTCGTTCTCTTCCAGCAGCGTCGTATATTCCACCTGCTCGCCTTTGATCAGACTGGAATCACCCGAGGATGTCACAATCACCTTACGCAACATCTGGCGAACAATAACCTCGATATGCTTGTCGTTAATCTTAACGCCCTGCAAACGGTAGACTTCCTGGATCTCATTGACGATGTATTTCGCCAACTCCTTGATTCCTTTCAGTCGTAAAATATCATGCGGGCTGGGAGAGCCCTCCGATACAACCTCACCCTTTTCTACATTCTCTCCCTCAAAGACAGACATATGTCGCCATTTGGGGATCAGTGCCTCGTAGTGGTCTGAGCCATCCGGCAGCGTGATATTGCCCGTCGGAGTGATCATCAAACGGCGTTTGCCCTTGGTTTCCTTGCCGAAGCTGACGGTACCCGAAATCTCTGCCAGGATGGCAGGTTCCTTCGGTTTACGTGCTTCAAACAGATCGGCAACCCGGGGCAGACCACCCGTGATGTCACGGGTTTTGGAACCTTCCTGCGGAATACGGGCGATGATGTCACCGGTATTTATCTTCGCGCCATCCTCGAGGTTTACCTGCGCATCAGGCGGCAGGAAGTAGTGAGCCGGTACATTAGTACCCGCCAGACACAGCTCCTTACCCTTGTCATCCATCAGGCTGATAGCGGGACGAATGTCTTTGCCCGCTGCCGGGCGCTCACCAGCGTCCATCACCGAAATACTCGACAAACCCGTCAAATCATCTGTCTGACGCTTGATGGTAATGCCCTCTTCCATACCGCTAAACTTCGCGGTACCCGCCACCTCAGTGATGATGGGGTGGGTGTGGGGATCCCAGCTAGCAACGACAGATCCCTTCGTGACCTGCTGGTTATCCTTGATTTTCAACAGAGCGCCGTAGGGCAGCTTGTAGCGCTCACGTTCACGACCGCGAATATCAAGAACCGACAGTTCACCTGAACGACTCACGGCGACCAGATCGCCATCAACACGCTCAACTGTTTTCAAGTTGTGCAAGCGAACAACACCGTCATTCATGACTTCAATATTGTCCTGTGCCGTCGCCCTTGAAGCCGCACCACCGATGTGGAAAGTACGCATAGTCAACTGTGTTCCAGGCTCGCCAATGGACTGAGCGGCAACAACACCTACCGCTTCGCCCATATTAATGCGGTGACCGCGTGCAAGGTCACGACCGTAACAGGCTGAACAAATACCATGGCGGGTTTCGCAGGTAATGGGCGAACGCACTTCTATCTCGTCAATACCCATCTCTTCCAGTCGCTTGATCCACAACTCGTCCAGCATAGTCCCGGCCGTGATAGCAATCTCGTCGTCGGTACCAGGCCTGATCACATCCTTGATGACAAGTCGTCCCAAAACACGATCGCCCAGAGATTCAATGATGTCACCGCCGTCGATAACAGGGGTCATCAAAAGACCAAAATCTGTACCACAATCGTCTTCAGTCACGACCAGATCCTGAGCCACGTCTACCAGGCGGCGGGTCAGATAACCGGAATTTGCCGTCTTGAGCGCGGTATCTGCCAGACCTTTACGTGCACCGTGCGTGGAAATGAAGTACTGCAGTACGTTCAAACCTTCACGGAAGTTGGCGGTAATCGGCGTCTCAATAATTGAGCCATCCGGCTTGGCCATCAGACCACGCATACCGGCCAGCTGACGGATCTGTGCGGGGGAACCCCGTGCACCTGAATCCGCATAGATGAAAACCGAGTTGAAAGAAGCCTGCAGCTCCTCTTTGCCTTCACGATTAATCACAGGCTCCGTGGACAGTCCTTCCATCATAGACTTGGAGACCAGATCGTTAGCCCGCGACCAAATGTCTATCACCTTATTGTACTTCTCGCCCTGGGTTACAAGACCCTGTGCATACTGATTTTCAATCTCCTTCACTTCGGCATCAGCGCGGGCGATCAGGCCCGCTTTTTCCAGTGGAATAACAAAGTCGTTCACACCAATGGATGCGCCGGAGCGAGTTGAATAATCGTAACCGGTATACATCAATTGATCGGCAAATATGACCGTGGCTTTCAAACCCACCATGCGGTAACACTGGTTGATAATTTTAGAAATCGCTTTCTTGGCCATGTTCTGGTTGACCATTGCAAACGCGATGCCAGCAGGTACGATTTCCCACAACAGGGCTCGACCAACAGTAGTATCGGCGACGAAGGTTCGCTCAAGGGTTTCACCCTCGTCGGTTTTCTCAGCCTCGTTGATACGCACTTTGACGCGCGCCTGCAGGTGTACATGCCCAGCAACAAACGCCCGATGCACTTCGGAGACATTGGCAAACGCCATGCCTTCGCCTTTGGCATTAACACGCTCTCGGGTCATGTAGTACAAACCCAGCACCACGTCCTGGGAGGGAACGATGATAGGCTCGCCACTTGCCGGTGACAGAATGTTGTTGGTGGACATCATCAGTGCGCGCGCTTCGAGCTGCGCTTCGATGGTCAGCGGCACGTGCACAGCCATCTGGTCACCGTCAAAGTCAGCGTTGTAGGCGGCACAAACAAGAGGGTGCAACTGAATCGCCTTACCTTCGATAAGCACAGGCTCGAAAGCCTGGATGCCCAATCTGTGCAGTGTAGGCGCACGGTTTAGCAGCACGGGGTGCTCGCGAATAACCTCTGCGAGAATGTCCCACACCTCTGGCGGTTCACGCTCTACCATTTTCTTGGCGGCTTTAATCGTCGTGGCCAGGCCGCGAGCTTCAAGCTTGCCAAAGATAAAGGGCTTAAACAGTTCCAATGCCATTTTCTTGGGCAGGCCACACTGGTGCAACCTGAGAGTCGGACCCACCACGATCACAGAACGACCGGAATAGTCTACGCGTTTACCCAACAGGTTCTGACGGAACCGACCCTGCTTACCCTTGATCATGTCAGCCAGTGATTTCAGGGGGCGCTTGTTAGAGCCGGTGATGGCGCGTCCACGGCGGCCGTTATCCAACAGTGCATCCACAGATTCCTGCAACATACGCTTTTCGTTGCGCACGATGATATCGGGAGCATTAAGATCCAGCAGGCGTTTCAGACGGTTGTTGCGGTTGATCACACGCCGATATAGGTCGTTGAGATCGGACGTCGCAAAACGACCACCATCTAAAGGTACCAGCGGACGCAAATCTGGCGGCAACACAGGCAGTACGTTCAGCACCATCCACTGCGGCTTGTTGCCTGAACTGGCGAACGCTTCCATCAACTTGAGACGCTTCGACAGCTTCTTGATTTTAGTCTCGGAGTTAGTAACCGGGATCTCTTCTCGCAGGATGACGATTTCCTGTTGCAAGTCCAACTGCATCATCAAGTCCTGAATCGCCTCGGCACCCATCTTGGCCGAGAATTCATCGCCGAACTCTTCCATCGCCTCATAGTACTGCTCGTCAGATAACAGCTGGCTTTGTTCCAGTGTTGTCATACCCGGATCAGTGACGACATACGATTCGAAATAGAGCACGCGCTCGATGTCGCGCAAGGTCATATCTAGCAGCAGACCGATACGTGACGGTAAAGATTTGAGAAACCAGATATGCGCTACCGGGCTCGCCAACTCAATATGGCCCATGCGCTCACGGCGCACCTTTGCCAGAGCAACTTCCACCCCGCATTTTTCGCAGATAACACCACGGTGCTTAAGGCGCTTGTACTTACCGCATAAGCACTCATAGTCCTTCACTGGGCCAAAAATCTTGGCACAGAACAGACCATCCCGCTCTGGCTTGAACGTACGATAGTTTATGGTCTCGGGCTTCTTCACTTCACCAAATGACCAGGAGCGAATTAGCTCCGGCGATGCCAGTCCAATTCGAATTGAATCGAAGTCATCGTTCTGTCCCTGGGACTTCAACAGATTAAGTAAGTCTTTCAAGGCGTTTCCTCCGCGAGGTTTTTGCTTCCAGGCAGGGCGTGGAAAATCCAGCGCGCCTGCCACCAAGTCCAATGTTTCATTATTTAATCGTTCTCGAGATCGATATCGATCGCCAGAGAGCGAATTTCCTTGATCAACACGTTAAAGGACTCGGGCATGCCCGGCTCCATACGATGATCACCATCGACAATGTTCTTGTACATCTTGGTGCGTCCCGCCACGTCGTCAGACTTGACTGTCAGCATTTCCTGCAAGGTATAGGCGGCGCCATAGGCTTCCAGCGCCCACACTTCCATCTCACCAAACCGCTGACCACCGAACTGCGCTTTACCACCCAACGGTTGCTGTGTCACCAGGCTGTAGGAACCCGTTGATCGAGCATGCATCTTGTCGTCTACCAAGTGGTTCAACTTCAACATATACATGTAACCGACTGTGACCGGACGATCAAACTTCTCACCACTGCGGCCGTCATACAAGGTGAACTGTCCGCTTTCGGGCATATCCGCGAGTTTCAGCAGTCTTTTGATGGAATCCTCAGCAGCGCCGTCAAACACCGGAGTCGCCATTGGCACGCCGTCGACAAGATTGCCCGCCAGCTCCATCACTTCGGCATCACTAAAGGACTTGATGTCCTCGGTACGGCCGTCGCCATTGTTGTAGATCGCTTCGAGAAACTTACGAACTTCAGCTACTTTTCTCTGTTCTGCGATCATCGTATTGATTTTGTCACCCAGACCCTTGGCAGCCATACCGAGGTGGGTTTCAAGCACCTGACCCACGTTCATTCGCGAGGGCACACCCAACGGGTTCAGAACGATATCTACAGGCTCACCGTTTTCATCATAGGGCATGTCCTCCACCGGCATAATTACCGAGATCACACCTTTGTTGCCGTGACGCCCAGCCATTTTGTCACCCGGCTGGATACGACGTTTGATTGCGAGGTACACCTTGACGATTTTCAGTACGCCCGGCGCCAGGTCATCGCCACTTGTCAGCTTGCCTTTTTTGTCCTCGAAACGTTCTTCAAGAAGTTTATTCTGCTCTTCCAACTGTCGCTGAGCCGAGGCCAGTGCATCATTTATATTGGCATCCGACATCTTCAGCTTGAACCACTGATCTCGCTCGAGTTCGGCCAACAACGCTTCAGTAAGACTGGTACCTTTGGCCAGATCCGCTCCGCTCACCGTAGCTTTGTCCTTGAGTATACTTCCGAGGTGCGCAAACGTTGCCTCCTCGAATATTCGGAACTCTTCCTTCAGGTCCTTGCGGTACTGATCCAGCTGATGTTTCTCAATCTGCTGTGCACGAGCGTCTTTTTCAAGGCCGTCTCGAGTGAAAACCTGTACGTCAATTACCGTACCTTTGGTACTGGTGGGAACCCGCAATGACGTATCTTTCACATCAGACGCTTTCTCGCCAAAGATGGCGCGCAGCAGCTTTTCTTCCGGGGTTAACTGGGTTTCACCCTTGGGGGTCACCTTACCCACCAGAATATCGCCCGCTTCCACTTCGGCACCGATATAAACAATGCCCGACTCATCCAGCTTCGAAAGTGCGCCTTCGCCCACGTTGGGTATATCACCGGATATCTCTTCCGAACCCAACTTGGTGTCGCGCGCAATACAGGTAAGCTCCTGGATATGGATCGTAGTAAAACGATCCTCCTTGACCACCTTCTCGGAGACAAGTATGGAATCCTCAAAGTTGTAACCATTCCACGGCATAAACGCGATGCGCATGTTCTGGCCCAACGCGAGTTCACCCATATCGATGGACGGCCCGTCAGCGAGGATATCACCACGTTGAATCGCATCACCGGCCTTGACGATGGGACGCTGATTAATACAGGTATTCTGGTTAGACCGTGTGTACTTGGTCAGGTTGTAGATATCAACCGGAGCCTCGTCCACAACAACATCTTTCTCGTTGACCCGAACCACGATACGACTGGCATCAGCTGAGTCCACTATCCCGGATCGCTCCGCGACAACACACACACCCGAATCGGCCGCGACATAGCGCTCCATGCCTGTACCTACCAGCGGCTTCTGGGCTATCAGCGTAGGCACCGCCTGACGCTGCATGTTGGATCCCATCAGTGCGCGGTTAGCGTCATCGTGTTCCAAAAAGGGAATCAGGGCCGCGGCCACAGAGACCACTTGCTTGGGTGATACATCCATATAATCAACGCGATCAGGCGGCATTACCGTGAACTCATTCATATGACGAACGGGTATCAGGTCATCCACAAACTGCATGTTCTTATCGAGTGTTGCCGAGGCCTGGGCAATGACGTGTTCCGCCTCATTGATGGCTGACAAAAACTCGATATCATCGGTCACCTTGCCATTAACTACCTTGCGGTATGGGCTTTCCAGAAAACCATAATCATTGGTACGCGCATAGGTCGCCAGCGAATTGATAAGACCGATATTTGGACCTTCCGGTGTCTCAATAGGGCAGACTCGACCATAGTGCGTAGGGTGTACATCGCGCACCTCAAAACCGGCGCGCTCCCGGGTCAAACCGCCCGGCCCAAGTGCCGAAACACGGCGCTTGTGCGTCACTTCCGACAGCGGATTATTCTGGTCCATAAACTGGGACAACTGACTGGAACCAAAGAACTCCTTGACCGCGGCCGATACTGGCTTGGCGTTGATCAAATCCTGTGGCATCAAGCCTTCGCTTTCCGCCATCGACAAACGCTCTTTCACCGCCCGTTCGACACGTACGAGGCCTACACGGAACTGGTTTTCGGCCATCTCACCAACACTGCGCACACGTCGGTTACCAAGGTGATCGATATCATCGACCATCCCTCTACCGTTGCGGATGCCAACCAGGGTTCGCAGAACGTCCACGATATCTTCGCGATCGAGCACGCCGCTGCCGACAACTTCCTCACGACCGAGGCGACGGTTAAACTTCATGCGGCCAACGGCAGACAGATCGTAACGGTCCGGGGAGAAGAACAGGTTCTGAAACAGGTTCTCGGCAGACTCCTTGGTGGGCGGCTCGCCGGGACGCATCATGCGGTAGATCTCTACCAGCGCCTCCAGCTCATTGCGTGTGGAATCCTGACGCAGTGTGTCTGAGATAAAGGGACCGCAGTCCAGCTCATTGGTGTACAGAGTCTCAATCTTCTTGACCTTCAACTCTGTCAATTTCTCGAGTATCTCTTCACTCAGCTCAGTGTTGCACTCGACAATAACCTCACCAGTTTTCTCATCCACTACATTGGTTGCCAGAGACCGGCCATACAAGTAGTCACCGGGGATCTCCAGCGCCGTGATTTTTGCCTCCTCAAGTTCGCGAATGTGGCGGGCCGTGATACGACGCCCCTGCTCCACAATCACCTTCTTGCCCGCCTTGATATCAAATGACGCTACATCACCGCGCAAGCGCTCGGGGATCAAGATCATTGAATAGCGGCCATCTTTGCCGACGTGAACGGTATTCATGTCATAGAACATGCTGAGGATTTCCTCGGCCTCATAGCCCAATGCACGCAGCAAAATCGTCGCGGGAAGTTTACGGCGACGATCGATACGGACAAAAACCATATCTTTGGGATCGAATTCAAAGTCCAACCAGGAACCACGGTAGGGGATCACCCGGGCCGAATACAACAGCTTGCCCGAAGAGTGTGTCTTGCCCTTGTCGTGATCAAAGAACACACCCGGGGAACGGTGCAACTGGGATACGATAACGCGCTCAGTGCCATTGATAACGAAAGTACCGTTATCGGTCATCAGGGGAATTTCCCCCATATATACTTCCTGCTCCTTGATGTCCTTAATAGTCTTGTTGGACGATTCCTTGTCGTAAATGATCAAGCGAACCTTTACGCGCAGGGAACAAGAGTAAGTTACACCACGCAACTGACACTCATTGACATCAAAAGTAGGCTTACCCAATTTGTAGTCGACATACTCCAGCGCGGCATTGCCGCTGTAGCTGACAATCGGGAATACAGATTTGAAGGCGGCATGCAGGCCGTAATCGCCCCGCTCGTCCAGCGGAGTTCCCTGTTGAGTAAACTTCCGATAAGAATCCATTTGGATCGCAAGCAGGTAAGGTACTTCCATCACCTTCGGCAGTACGCCGAAATCTTTGCGAATACGTTTTTTCTCAGTGTACGAGTATGCCATCAGTACTCCCCAGCGTGATTAGCGATCAATCGCCGTTAAGACAATCAACTAGCCCCCTATGGGGCTCAAATAAGGCGGTGACAGTATGCACCGGCCCTGACAAAATCTCTTTTTTTGAAGCAGGAAAAGGCCAGCGAGCAACGCGCCCACCAGCCTTATCCTTATCCGGCCGAAGCCAGACTTGTGCCGGGCTTACTTAAGCTCAGCGGTGCCACCAGCTTCTTCAAGCTGCTTCTTAACGTCTTCGGCTTCAGCCTTGGGAACACCTTCCTTGATGGAAGAAGGCGCGCCGTCAACCAGCGCTTTTGCCTCTTTCAAGCCCAATGCTGTTAATGAACGAACGACTTTGATGACGTTGACTTTCTTCTCGCCAGCTGCGGTAAGAATTACGTCAAATTCAGTCTGCTCTTCAGCAGCAGCGTCAGCGTCAGCAGCAGCGGCAGGAGCAGCAGCTACAGCAGCAGCAGCAGTAACACCAAACTTTTCTTCCATTGCTTCAATGAGGGACACGATGTCCATTACGCTCATTTCAGCAATTGCATTCAATATATCATCTTTAGACAGAGCCATGACTCAAATCTCCTATATAGCTGATTAGATATTCACGACAGAGGCTTATGCCGCTGCCTCTTTCTGATCGCGTACTGCTGCGAGCGTGCGAACCAGTTTTCCAGGTACTTCGTTCATTGTCTGAACCAGCTTGGTCGCCGGCGCCTTCATCACACTCATCAAAATCGAGAGTGCCTGATCACGCGTGGGCAACTTAGCCAGAACATCCAATTGATCTGCACCCAGCATCTGGCCGCTTACCGCCAGTGCTTTAACTTCAAAGGCTCCGTTTGTTTTCGCGAAGTCTTTGAAAATTCGAGCCGCTGCACCCGGATCCTGCATTGAGAATCCGAACAGGCTGGGACCGGTTAACGAGTCGATAACGCACTCATACTCAGTTCCTGCCAGGGCGCGTTTTGCCAAGGTGTTCCGAACTACACGGAGAGTCACCTCGTTTTCGCGCGCTGTTTTACGCAAGGCTGTCATTCCATCCACGGTTACGCCACGTGAGTCGGCGATAATCAGGGACAGTGCACTGGTGGCAGTCTCGTTAACTTCAGCTACGATCGCTTTCTTGTCTTCGAGTCTTATTGCCACTGGAGTTACTCCTGGATTGCTAAGTTTGTGCAGTCGAAAAACGATTTTCATCGCCTCAGATAGCACAGTTAAATGTCGACAAGTCTATATCGACACTGCTTTGCGTGGTGAACACGTTCACCATCTGCGTAGGCTTTGACGTGTTCCAAGGAACTCGCCGCAATTAAACCACATCCGACACGCTACGTCAGACTTGGCACCTACGGTCTTTGATGGCCTTCAGTTCTCAGCTATTAGGGCTAAACGCCCGGCGCCTTATCCAAAGACCTCAAAGTGGGCCACAACGCAACCGTTGGTTGCGTCAACGACCTACAACACCCCCTTCCCTGGAAGCGCTTGAGAAACCGCCCCTCGTGAGGGCGATTCGATCAACTTTCTACCGACCCTTGGTCGATCGTGATGCCCGGACCCATCGTGGTGCTCAGGCTAATTTTCTTGAGATAGATGCCTTTTGCTGAAGTTGGCTTCGCCTTTCTCAGGTCTGCCAACAGCGCTTCCAGGTTGCCTTTGATCGCATCCAGTTCAAAGTTAATCTTACCAATACCACCGTGGATGATACCGTTCTTGTCCGTGCGGTAACGCACCTGACCCGCTTTGGCATTCTTCACTGCAGTTTCCACGTCAGGTGTCACGGTGCCTGTCTTGGGGTTTGGCATCAGGCCGCGCGGGCCCAATACCTGACCCAATTGACCAACCACACGCATGGCGTCCGGCGAGGCAATCACAACATCAAAATCCATCATGCCACCCTTGATCTGTTCTGCCAGATCTTCCATGCCCACCAGGTCAGCGCCGGCGGCCTTGGCCTTCTCAGCGGACTCTCCCTGAGTGAAGACTGCCACACGAACAACAGAACCTGTCCCGAAAGGCAGGGTTGTTGCACCGCGCACCGCTTGATCAGATTTACGGGCATCGATTCCCAGATTTACTGCGACTTCAACCGACTCGTTGAACTTCACGGTGGAAAGCTCTTTCAACAAATTGACCGCATCTTTGAGAGAGTAGGCTTTCTGGGGATCAACTTTTTCTTTAAATACCCGAACGCGCTTCGATAACTTAGCCATCTTAATTCACCCCTTCTACTTCGATACCGGCGGAACGGGCACTGCCGGCAATAGTACGCACAGCTGCGTCCATATCTGCCGCAGTCAGGTCTGGCCATTTTTGCGTAGCGACATCTTCCAGTTGCGTCCGACTCACCTTGCCGACTTTGTTAGTGTTGGGAGTAGCGGAACCTTTCTTGATCTTGGCGGCCTTCAACAGCAACACTGAAGCCGGCGGTGTTTTCTTGATAAACGTGAACGAGCGATCACTGTAAACAGTGATGACCACTGGAATCGGCAATCCGGGCTCCATGCTCTGTGTCTCGGCATTGAATGCCTTACAGAATTCCATGATATTGACGCCGTGCTGACCCAACGCAGGACCCACTGGCGGACTGGGGTTAGCCTGGCCGGCCTTTACCTGTAGCTTTATATAAGCCTGGACTTTCTTAGCCATATCTATTCTCCCGGGTACAATCGCTGTTTTGGCCGAACTGGCCTACTTGAGCTCCCCATTTTTGCAGTTATGGGGATATTAAAACGTATTTAATATCCCCGACTCTCTTCAGTTAGGCCTTCTCGACCTGACTGAACTCCAGCTCCACCGGGGTGGAACGCCCAAATATCAACACCGCCACATTGAGGCGGCTTTTCTCGTAATTAACATCTTCAACAACGCCGTTAAAGTCGTTGAAGGGGCCATCGACAACACGCACCATCTCCCCGGGCTCGAACAACGTCTTGGGCCGGGGTGCTTCTACGCCGTCTTCGACGCGCTGTAGTATTGCGGCCGCTTCCTTTTCAGTAATGGGAGCCGGCGCATCTGCTTTTCCGCCTATGAATCCCAGTACCCGTGGAGTCTCTTTGACCAGGTGCCAGGTATCGTCACCCAGCTCCATTTGAACCAGTACATAGCCAGGAAAAAACTTTCGCTCACTGCGCCGTTTTTGGCCGCCGCGCATTTCCACGACTTCCTCGGTAGGCACCAGTACGTCGCCGAAACGATCCTGCATGTTGTGCAGCTCAATACGCTCCTTAAGGGCGATAGCAACTTTCTTTTCGTACCCGGAATAGGCATGAATGACGTACCAACGCATTGCCATCAACTAACCCTTATTTTGTTTATTAAACGATTGCAAGCGACACCAGCCAGCCCAGCAGTGAGTCCAAACCCCACAAGAGCAGTGCCACCAGCAAAACGAATCCAACCACGATCATGGTGGTCTGGACGGTCTCCTGCCGCGTCGGCCAAACGACCTTGCGTATTTCAGTTCGAGAGCCTTTCACCAGCGCCCAAAAGGCTGCACCCTTGGCAGTCTGCAAAGCCACCAGACCGGCGACTCCCGCAATTGCAAGAATACCCAACACCCTGTAAAGCAAAGACTGATCTGAATAGTAACTATTACCAACGACCGCAACCGCCACCAGGGCAACTACGACAGTCCACTTGACCGAATCAAACCTGCTCGCAGTTGTTTCCACACTCATCTAATTAACCTTGTCACATTAGACTGCGCCAGTTCTGACGCGGCCCCTGCCAACATGTGGCAGGCCAGGAGGGAATCGAACCCCCAACCTGCGGTTTTGGAGACCGCTGCTCTGCCAATTGAGCTACTGGCCTAAACCTCCCACTAAGACGACGAAGCCGAACTGCTCATTCAAGCAGTTCGGCCTGGCGTCCCGGATGGAGATAAACCTCACTACCTATCTTGATTATGAGGCCTGTCCCCGGTCGTTCTTTACTCGATAATCTTCGCTACCACACCGGCGCCAACAGTGCGGCCACC
>TARA_B110000503_G_scaffold52251_1_pt1 | contig 15787 bp, 15 predicted proteins | sample TARA_B110000503 | Tara Oceans TARA_B110000503 (sample SAMEA4397472) | marine metagenome | biome: Polar Biome; feature: [SRF] surface water layer (ENVO:00010504); material: water (ENVO:00002006), including particulate matter (ENVO:01000060) such as... | depth 5 m | reverse complement strand
ATCGCTGCCCAGAGGCGAGTACATATTGGAACTGGATTGTGGCGAAAACCTCAAGGTCAGTCGCAACTACCGTGATGCCGTCAAGGACTACCTGTCCGCTCACTAGCAGTGCCATCATTGTTAATGCGGTTCCCGTGCGGCATTCCGGCCTGCTTTATTGTTCACGCCGGGTGCTGGCGAGCGCCTTCTTGATGCGCTGCAGATGTAGAACAAACTCGGTGCCCTTGAGTAGTGCGAGTCGAGTGAAAAGCACGTCTATCACGACCAGTTGAGCGATCCGTGACGTCATCGGTGTGTACAGTTCTGTGTCTTCGCCACTCTCGACGCCCAGTACCATGTCACATTGCGCTGCCACCGGTGATTCTGGCCGTGTGATACCGATAAGTGTTGCACCGCTGGCGCGAGCCAGCCGCGCCGACTCCTCCAGTAGAATGGTGCGTCCGCTATAGGAGATGCAGATTACGCAATCTCCCTCGTTGAGACTGGCGGAAATCATGCGCTGGTTTATGGCGTCAGTCACTGCGGTAGCCGGTGTGCGAAAGCGCAACAATTTGTGTTCTGCGTCCTGTGCAACAGAGGCGGAGGCTCCCAGTCCATAGAGGATAATTTTGTTGGCCTCGTCCAATGCAAGGGCAGCCTGCTCAACTACTCGGTGGTCCAATGAGTCCTGCGCGGCGTCGAGACTGGTTCGTGTAGCATCAAAAATTTTGTTTATGACCTCGCTACTGGAATCCTCCGATTCGATATTTTGCGCCACCCGGTGTTGCTGGCGCTGTTGCGCCAGTTCGGCGGCCAACTGCAACTTGAAGTCTGGAAAACCTCTGAATCCAATACTCTTACAGAATCGACCCACGGTGGGTTCACTCACGCCTATACGCCCGGCCAGGACAGCAGCGGATATGCCGAGCAGTGCCTCGGGGTCTGATAAGACGTAGGCGGCGAGTTTGTGTGCCGATTTGCTGCGTCTGATATGGGTGTTCCTGAGATGGGGCAAAATTGCCATGGTTAAGCTTCTTTGAGTAAGACTGGTAAAAATGTAATTAAATAACATATAAATAGCAAGTAGCATTCGTCCAGTTACTCCTCGGTGAAGCCCGAAAGTGGCTGGCAAGGCTTAAAAATACCCCTTTATTCCGCCTGGTCGTAGATTTTTCGCAATTAAACGCTTTCGTGTCGCCACGGGCTTGCGGTAGCATGATTCTTAATTTAATCTGATATAAATGAAATAAAATTACATGCACTATGACTATAGCTGAACAGTTGGCCAACTACCGGGTGCTCCCGGTGATTACCGCAGAAGATGTGGAGGCCACAGTTGCGCTCAGCCGCGCCCTGTTGCACGGGGGGATGCGCGCGGTGGAGATCACCCTGCGCACAAATGTCGCGCTGGAGGCTATCGCTGCGGTGCGTAGCGCATTGCCGGACATGGCGGTGGCGGCGGGCACCGTGACCAACCCGCGGGAGTTGCAGGCGGCAGTGTTGATGGGTTGTGATTTTTACGTCAGTCCGGGGCTGACAGAGCCGCTATTGGCTGCGGCACGTGAGGCCGGAGCCGCTTTGGTGCCTGGCGTGGCAACGGCCTCTGAGATTATGTTGGGTATGGACTACGGGCTCGACTGTTTCAAGTTGTTCCCGGCCGTACCCGTGGGTGGTATAGCTCTGCTTAAGGCGCTGGCAGGGCCTTTCCCGCGCATCCATTTTTGCCCTACCGGTGGGCTGAACGCGGATAACTTTCGGGACTTTCTGGCGTTGCCCAACGTGGTGTGCTGCGGCGGATCTTGGATGGTGGCGCCCGAACTGGTCAGACGTGGTGATTGGGCTACCATTTCCCGGCTAGCCGCCGCTGCCATGAACGACTGAAGTGGTGAGACATATCATCAAGTGCGTAAGCACGGCTGGATGCATGACTGGAACCAGGAAAATAGCGGCAGGAATGATGGGTTTCGGTCAGATCGTGTGCCAGCTCTGCTATATGGCAGTCAATTCGAACGATAGGGGGATCGCTGCGATCGTCGATGTCGGCATACGCTATTCGGTCAATAAAACGGTGGGTGAACAATGGAATCTGGATTGAACAGTGACCTGCTGATTGTCGGTGGCGAGGGAGACCTTGCCCTGCGGAAGCTCTACCCGGCACTGTTTTCACTGTGGATCGGTGGTTGCCTGAACGAGGACCTGCGCATTGTTGCGCTGGCACGGCGAGAGCTCGAGCACGATGTTTTCGTCGCGCTGGTGCGTAAGGGGTTTGATGACAACAAGGATGAGCGTCCATTGGACGAGGCGGCCTGGGCCTTCTTTACCGCTCGGCTGCGATATTTCAGTGCGGATGCGACTTCCGGTGTGGAGCTTGACCAACTGCGCGAGCAATATTTCCAGGATGAAGAGCGCGAACTGGTAGTCTATCTGGCAACGCCGCCTTCGATTTTTGCACCCGTGTGCAAGGCCCTCGAGGCAGCCAGCTTGGTGAGGCCAAAAACGCGGATCGTTGTGGAAAAGCCGCTCGGGCACGACCGGGAATCCTTTCTCGAGATCAATGCCGACCTGTGTTCCATCTTCAAAGAGGAACAGGTGTACCGGATCGATCATTATCTTGGAAAGGAAACCGTACAAAATCTGCTGGCCCTGCGTTTTGCCAATGCGTTCCTGGAACCGATGTGGAATAACCAGCACATCGATAATATCCAGATCACCGTCGCCGAAAGTATCGGTGTGTCCGGCCGCTGGGATTTCTACGACAAAGCCGGCGCCCTGCGCGATATGGTGCAAAATCATTTACTGCAGCTGCTGTGTCTGATTGCGATGGAGCCCCCCACACATCTGTCGTCGACAAGCGTGCACACGGAGAAGCTTAAGGTACTGTCCTGCCTGCGACCTATCGATGACAAGGGCGCTCGCAAGAATACTGTGACAGGCCAATACAGCGAGGGCGCGGTTGGAGGTCAGCCGGTGGTGGGATACTGCCAGGAAGAGCAAGCGGCGGCGACATCGGGTACCGAGACCTTCGTCGCGATCAAGGCCCAGATCGACAACTGGCGCTGGGCGGGTGTGCCCTTTTACTTACGCACGGGCAAGCGAATGCCGCGTCGGTTCTGCGAGATTGTCGTGGAGTTTAAGCAGGTGCCCCACTCGATCTTCGGCGGCCAACCTATCGCCGGCCCACCCAATCGGCTAACGCTGCGATTACAGCCCAATGAGATCATACGCCTGGAGTTGATGAACAAGGTGCCCGGGTTGGACGCAGGCATGCTGCTGCAAAAAGTGTCGCTGGATCTGAGTATGCCAGGCGGTAGCCAGACGCCTGCACCCGGCGCCTATGAGCGCTTGATACTGGACGTACTGCGCGGCAATTCAACCCTGTTTATGCGCGCGGCTGAAGTTGAACAGGCCTGGGTATGGGTGGACCAGATTCACGCCGCCTGGAAGCGTATCGGCAAGAAACCGCAGGCCTATGCCGCCGGCACTTGGGGCCCGTCGGACTCAATTGCCCTTGTGGCGCGCGCTGATCGCAGCTGGTTTGAGTCTGCCTGATGCGGGTCGTTCTGCACGAATTTGCAAGCAACCACGCACTCTGCCTGCACCAGGCTCAGGCCACTAAAGATGCGAAGGTGTTGCCGATCTACTCGGTATGCCAGCACAGCGACAATCCGCTCGAAACCTTTTACGCTCCCGGGAGCTGAGTTATGCACGCTGTTATTGAAAACGTTACCGAAAAACTGCGCCTGCGCAGCGCGGATCGCCGTGGTCGTTACCTCGATCATTGCCGCCAGACTCAGGAACAGTTGCCGCCCAAAAAACGCCTGTCGTGCGGGAATATCGCCCACGGCTATGCGGCATGCAGCGATTCCGAGAAAAGCCTGATTGCCGGTATGGAGGCAGCCAATATTGGCATTATTAACGCCTACAACGACTTGCTCTCAGCACATCAGCCGTTGGCCGTGTACCCGGATCAGATCAAGCAGTTCGCACGCGAGCTCGGAGGTACCGCGCAGGTGGCATCAGGAGTCCCGGCTATGTGCGATGGGGTCACGCAGGGACAGCCGGGTATGGAGATGAGTCTGTTCAGTCGTGATGTGGTGGCGATGGCAACGGCCATCGGTCTCAGCCATAACATGTTCGATGCCGGACTTTGCCTGGGGATATGCGACAAGATCGTGCCGGGCATGATGATCGGTGCCCTGCAGTTTGGCCATCTGCCTGTTGCGTTCATCGGCTCGGGCCCGATGAGTTCCGGGCTTCCCAACAAGGAAAAGGCGGCCATTCGCCAACTCTACGCCGAGGGAAAGGCCAGCGATAGCGAGCTGCTCGCCGTGGAATCCGCCTCCTACCACAGCGCTGGTACCTGCACTTTTTACGGTACCGCCAACAGCAATCAGGTGTTGATGGAAATGCTCGGCGTGCAGTTGCCAGGCAGCTCTTTTTTACATACGGATGACCCACTGCGACCATCTCTGACGCGGCGCACCGTGGAGTCACTGATGTCGTGCACTGCCGGCTCCGGTTCCTACCGGCCGTTGGGGCAGGTGATTTGCGAAGAGTCTATTGTTAACGCGTTGGTGGCGCTACTCGCCAGCGGTGGTTCCACTAATCATGCCCTGCATATGGTTGCTATTGCCCGGGCCGCAGGTATAGATCTGCAGCTGACGGACTTTGACGAGCTGTCGCAGGCGGTGCCATTGTTGGCGCGCATTTACCCCAATGGCAGCGCCGACATTAATGACTTTCAGCGGGCCGGTGGTATGGCTTACCTGGTGGGGGAGCTGCGCGGCGCTGGCCTGCTGAATGAGTCGGTGGTGAACATTCTGGGTACTGGGTTGGATGCCTGGTGTGCGGTGCCGGAGTCTGGCGAGGATGGCGTGGTCTACTGGACCTCCACTGTCGAGAGCTCGGCGGATACCACTGTGCTTGCTCCAGTCACTGCGCCGTTTGCCGACGAGGGTGGCTTGCGTCGCTTGCATGGGAACCTGGGGGAGTGCGTGATAAAGGTTTCTGCGCTGGACGAAGATCACCACAGCCTCACAGCACCGTGTCGCGTATTCCACAGTCAGGAAGAACTTAAGGATGCCTTCGAGGCCGGTGAAATGGAGCGCGATATGTTCGCCGTTGTGCGCTTCCAGGGACCCTCTGCCAACGGTATGCCGGAACTGCACAAAATGACGCCTTTACTGGGTGTATTGCAGGACAGAGGATTCAAGGTGGCACTGGTCACCGACGGTCGTATGTCGGGCGCCTCTGGCAAAGTACCGGCAGCGATTCATCTGGCACCGGAGGCCGTGAAGGGCGGGCCGATAGCCATGCTGCGCGACGGTGATGTGATTGAACTCGATGCACACCGCGGAGTGCTGAACGCACAGGTACCCATCGAAGAATGGCAGCAGAGAACCCCCGCGGCAGCGCCAGCAGTTCAGGGCAACCTGGGGCGGAACCTGTTTTCCCTGTTTCGCGATGGCGTTGGCGATGCGACGACTGGCGCGTCGGTATTCGAGTGGCGCTAGACTTACTGGCCGCCAGCGACATGAATAGCATCAAAGTACAAGGTGCCGAACTGCAGCAGCCCGCTTGACGAGACCGGGTTTTAGAACCTGAGGTAGAGCACGGTGCTCAGGTTGGGTGCTACCGTCTGGTAAGCTTGGGGTAGCCGCGGTCCATCTTCACCGTGAGTGTGGTGCCCGCATCGATCCTGTTGACCTTGATGGCAAAGGCCAGGTAGTCGCTGCCGGCGCCGGAGAAATCAAAACCGGGATCCAGCACCGGGTCCTGGTTGGCTCAGCACCCGCTGCTTGATAACCAACAGATCCTGCACGGTAATAGCGCCATCGGGTGCGCCCGCAGGGTAGACATTACCGTGCCACCGCTCCAGTTCGCCGGCGGTGATTTGATTGAATATGATACGTTGTGCCAGCAGGACATCAGCGGCTGTTTTTTTGTGGCCAGGCGATAAGGCGGATTACCGAAAATAATGCGGAAAATATTACCCACAAAAGACGCCAGCACCATACCCCTTGGATACAATGCCGGCGATGGATTGCCTAAAAATTCAAGCGTTCGATCAGCTTCGGCTCTTACGGCGCGATACACCCATCAGGCCAAGAACAGCAGCACCGACCAGCCAGATGGTTGCAGGGACGGGAACACCAGAAACGCTCAGGTTATCGTAAAGTACGCCTGAGCCCTTGTAATTACTGGCGTTATTGACGAAGCCCATCTGGAAGAAATTACCGACCCAGTCAGGCTGTATGGTAACTGAAGAGGAGCCATTGCCCCATACAACACCGCTGGCTGTCGTATCGACAGACGCGAAGGCCACTTCGGCGAATGACGGGGTCAAAACTTTCAGGAACACTTCGGAAGTGGACGGGGGTTCTTGATTAGCCTGCTTGATATCCCAGCTAAATGTAAATGTCCTGCCAACATCTTCACCTGTGAGTGTTCCTAAGTCCCGGAAAAGGTTGGCCGAGATAATGTTGCCAACGGCCTGATCACCGTTATTGTAATCGCTATAGGTGTTCAGTTGATTGAGACCCTGTGCTGGGCCACCTTCATTTGTCGCAATGCCAGAAAAACCGGGGCCGCCATTGGGTGCTGGAAATGCGAAGTAGTTGTATAAAAAAGTAGTACCGTCGGGGCTGAATACGTTAGCACCAACCAGCCAGCCGTCAGTGGACAGCGCTGTTGGATCAGTCGTGGTCATCCCCTCAAAATCCTGAGAGTAGGATGCTATATACGCATTACTTACCGGCGAGAACGCCAAGGCAGATGCTATGCCCGCTGCCACCAGCCCTGTCTTAACAAAGTTTGTCTTTAACATGTTATTTCCTCGTTTTACTTTGCTTTTAACCTGCGCCATACGGCGAAGGTAGTGTTGGTGCACCCGGTTCATGCTCGCTATTTCGTTGCCGATACAGGTTTGTCTAACCAGAATGCTGTTTCACCGCCTTTTTTGCAGGCAATATGATAACCACTGGAGACCTTGCATTGATCGTGCCAACACTAGTCATGACGCCGTATATACGACCAAAGGGGTGTTTCTTACGATAAAGCTGACAATAGGGTTAATTTTGGCGGGAGTAATGTTCTGTTGTGGCAGAGACAGGGTGTTTTGAGCACCCGCCGCGTTGAGACTCGCGCGTAAGTGTAAAATTTATTGACTCTTTAACAGGGAGTTTTTCTGTTGTTCAAACAGACAAAACAATTATTCATTCAGGATTTACACGATCTAGACCCTAAAGTGCGGATTTTGTGACGCTTGTCACGATCGCAGACGGCCTGACCCACCCACCTGTGGAGTTTTATGTTGGCGCGGTAAATCGTGTTTTAAGGACTCCAGGGAGGCAATTGACCAAGCTACCACCTGTAAAAAAAGCTGACACTGCAGGATGTGCGTCGACAGACACCGTGAATCAGGTACATACAGATATAGCGGCGGACTTGAAGCCCAAAGCCCACCTGAGTAGCGCAACTGAAAGGGCACTGCGCCGAAGGCGAAACTCAGTGCGCTTTAAACAGCATTTCCCTGGTCAGGGTCAGCTCAATCCGGCAAATCTTTCCCGTGCGCTGCAGCAGCTCGCTAGCGATGTTCTGTGGCAGTTCCAGCGCGGGCAGCGTGGTGTGTTCGCCATTTAGCCAGTGCACGGTAAGAGAGGGCGCTGCTGATTCGCGCAGCTGATACAGCAGCGGTACCTGGCACCAGGTATAGGCCAGGCCGGAAGAGGGAACCTCCAGTTCACGCCATTGCCCCTGAGTGTCCAGATGACGAAATTGCAGCGGTTCTGTCGTAAATTCTTGCCTTCGCAGCAAGCCGGGGGTGAACCTGACACTGCCGCCAACGATTCGCACTCCCAGTTCACCAAAGCGCGCCAGAATTTCCTCCTTCACCTGCCCTGTCATTCCCGGCTGTTGTGCGCCAATGTGTCCTGGCGTATGGGAATACGGGTCAGCGGGAAACGCACCATACTCCTGTGGTGTTTTGTTAAAGCCTAACCCGGCCCGGACCCGGTAGTAAAAATCGGCGAGGCGATTACAGGTGGCGGCGTCAGTCTTTGATTCCACCGCGGCAAAATAGCATTCCTGCACCGCCAGCAGCAGTTTTGACACCATATGCCAGTAGATACTGCCAAGTCCCTCAAAGCCAAACATACCGCCCGAACGGCCGGTGAAGGCCTGGTGATTAAACACGTGTTCGTACAATGCCTGCAACGCTGTGCTGGAGTCTGCCAGTGTCTCCGGGTACGCCGGGGCGAGCTCTTCCAGGCGCGCATTGAGGGCCCCGATATTGGTCAGCTCGGCATTGAATCGATACATACCGCCGGCATCGCGTTCGATAACACGGCGATCACCTTGCGTCAGCATGGCCTGCAGCACTGGCAGGCTGGCCACCGCTGCCTCAGGAACCACGTTCTTCTCCAGAAAACCGGGCAACGCGCGGTCGGGGTAAAGGATAAACGACTGCTGGTCGGGCCTGAACAGGTCACTCGCAAACATAGCATCGAGAATCTTTACCGCGTCTTGTGGCGCGACAGCGCCGGAGCTGAGTACCGCGACCTGACCTTCCAGCATCGGGTACAGGGTACCTACCTCAACCGCTGAGGCCTTCAGCTTAAGCAGGTTGTATGCATGGTAAAGCCCATCGTCGCCCAGATTGCTGGGGATACTGTGGTCAATTGCCAGCAGTGCGCGATCCAGCAGGGTTGTTATGGTATCGACATTGACAGACACGGCGTCCCCGAAACACCCCTGCTGATAGATTGTCTGTCGATACCGGCTTGCGGCCTGACCCAGATTCAGCAGCAGGTCGAAGCGCTGCTGTGGCGTGATAGCGTCTCCGTTCGCAGGCCAGCGCATCGCGCCCAGTGCGTCAGCTGTTTCCTGCAGCCAGTGGTTGACTTCCACCGACAGCTCAACCGGGGCGGACTGTCCGTTGAGTAACTGTTGCCCAAAACAGATGTACCTGCGTAGGTAGTACAGGGTCACCATCGACAGGCCCTGGCCCACTAATGCGTTGTTGGCGTCGTTCCATTCCGGACGCTGTGTGTTGAGCCAGATGCCACCATCCACTACCAGGTTGCCCAGCTTGCCAAGGAGAGGCACTAGCCACTTTTCTATCAGGTTGACCTGATGGACGTCGCCGACAGCGTTGAGCATGAGTTTGCCATCACTCCCCAGAGCGCTTACCCGCTGCTCAATTCTTGCCGCCAGTTCCAAGTCGTAGGAGATGGTGTTCTTGGGATCTGCCAGCAACGACTCCAGCGGGCTGATTTTGTAGGGCACATTGGCATAACTGAACAGGGAGCGACGCAGCAGAGCCTCCAGCCGACCCGGGTGCAACTGCCGGGAAAACTCGAGAAGTTTTTGTAGATAAATAATCTGGTGATCACCCCAGTAGCCGATATAACTCCAGGGGTCATCCGGGTCATCGACTTCCCAGTCAATACCTTCATTGGTGATGCGGTAGGGGTTATAGCCTTCGGGCGTGGTCGCGTTGACGAACTTCGCTATCACGTTTTCGGTAAACGCGGGATAACTGAACAACAGTGCCTCCCAGTTCTGGAAGATATCACGCCAGTTGCCCTGATAAGTCAGTAATCGCTGGCCGTGCTCATTCTGCAGCGTTATCGCAAACTGGTTCCACGGGCGACTGGGATCACCATGGCGGCGTCCAAATGTAATGGGCAGGTATTCATAGGCGAGGCGCTCCAATTGCGGATCGCCGTGCTCCTGCACTTTCTCAAGCAGTTGCATACAATTCAGTTCGCCGGGCAAGCCCGCCAGAAAACTGTGCTGACGCTCGCTCACCCCGCTATTGAATTGTTGGACATGTTGCATGAAGCGGCTCGAATCGATCTGGTAATTGCGGTCAAAAATACCGCCGCGCAGTGTATTGAACAATACGTTGGCGTAATGGTGGGCGGACACAATCTCCTCGCCTGTCAGCTGGAAACCATCGCTTGCGGCCAGCACGCGTGCCAGTGCATCAGACCCTGACGCCACGGATGCCGAGATCGCATCCCACAGTTCACCTGGAGCAGTCAGATCGTGCTGCAGTTGCACCACGGCAGCCTGGCTCTGCTCTATGTTGGCTATAAATCGCCAGTGCTGTGACGATCGGGGGGCCAGCTCCAGCGATGCATTGACCAGATAGCACCCGCGCAGCCCGCGTTTGTGGGTCTCCTGAGTGACGCCACCGTCGTGGCGAAAACGTCGCAACTGTTCTGTGGATAACAAGACGTTGATGTCAGTTAGGCCAAGGCAAGCTGTGGTATTTGCCCTCAGTGACTCACAGGGCTCGGCGCGGTCAGTGATCGCGGAAAACAGGGTAAACATGGCAAGGCCTGTGTCCGCATCCAGCTCTGTCCACTTGTAGGCATCCACGAGGTAGCTGGAATTCGTCTGGGTGAACCTCGGCGTTCCTGCCGGCAGGAGATTCTGCAGGCCATCGAGCAGCTCTATCTGGCAGGGGGAGGGCGCCAAATTTTCCAGCTCACAGTCCCGTACAAAGCCGAATTCTGCACTCGTAGCCCAGCGGTACCGAAAGACCAGCTGCAGGTCATGGTTGATCTCTTCAAACAGCAGCTTATCGCCCAGAACATTCTTATACAGGTTACGCGTCAGCGCGTAGTGATCGTCATGCTCACGGTTGAACGGCTCCCACTGATACAGCTGATCCGCCAGTCTTGCGCGTATCAGGGTCTTGCTCCCGGTGTGGGGCACACTGTTGTAAATTTTGTCCACAGTGACATACGGAAACAGGGCAGTCTCAGGTGATACTCTGCCTGCAGTTAGTCCGCCATTGGAGGCAATAAATAACCAGTGATCACTGTCTGACACCAGGCTGACAAAGAATGGCTCCATCTGGTCTACGTTGGCAATCAGGTAATAACGCTCCTGATCCAGGGTGACGAATGTACCGCTCACCTTGCGCTCGTCAAAGGTGCTTTTTTTCATGGGCGACAGTGGTCCTGTTGATATCGGTTGTTGTCGTGCAGCGGGCGATGCAATGCGCGAAGCCCAAAATCAGGCCACGCTAATGAAGTCGCCCGTCGGACACAATGCGTATGAGACTAAACGCGATTATCGTGGGGTAAACGGTGCAAGCAAAAGGACTAATTGAAAATACGCTGGAATCGACGCCGCGAGGCGTGAAAGAATGTCCGCATGTGCTTTGCAGATAGCAGATTCCGGCTAGTCATCAGTGTGCTCCTTTACCTGGGTGCAGGCGCTGGCAACGCTGATCCCATGGCGACAATAGCACCGGCCTTTGTCGATGAAAAGGTGGAGGAACAGACAGCGCAGCCGCATGGTTCACAAAAACCCTATACGCAGACAACAGCTGACCTTCTGGCCGGCGAAGTTATGGCATTGGCTTATTCGGGTTTTCGCGCTGGGCAGCATCCCGATCGTGGTGACGGCGCCATTAATCCTGGTATCGCCGAAATCAGCGAGGATCTGGATATTATTGTCGCGCACGGCTTCAGGCTTGTGCGCCTTTACGACTCAGGTGAGAACTCGCAGGCAGTACTGGAACTGATTCGTCGACGTAAGTTGCCTATCAAGGTTCTACTGGGCGTGTGGCTCAACGCGGAGGTGAGCAACCATGAGGGGTGTCCCTGGCTTGACGAGCCTGTTGCAGACAGTGCGCTGGCAGCCAACAAGCTTGCTAACCGTGCAGAAGTCCAGCGCGGTATCGAGCTTGCCAATCGCTACCGTGACCTTATCGTGGCTTTAAATGTCGGCAATGAAGCGCTGGTCGACTGGAACGACCACATGGTAACAGTGGACAGTATTATTCGTTATGTTCGACGCATCAGGGGCGCGGTAGAGCAACCGGTGACTGTGGCCGACAACTATGAGTGGTGGATACGTGACGGGGCGGCGCTTGCCCTGGAGGTGGACTTCCTCGGCGTACATATCTATCCAGTGTGGGAAGGCAAGGATGTTGATGAGGGGCTCGCTTACTCCGTCGAAAATATCGAGCGTGTGCAGGCGGCATTGCCCGGGCACCCTATTGTCATTCTCGAGGCCGGTTGGGCCACTATGGCACTTGAGTTCGGTGCAAGAGCCAGTGAGGCAAACCAACTGCGCTATTTCGATGAACTGTGGCAGTGGGCGGGGGAGACCAACACAACCATTTTCTTCTTTGAAGCGTTTGATGAACCGTGGAAGGGCGATCCCAGCCAAGCCCTGGGCGCTGAAAAACACTGGGGGATATTTCGAGTGGATCGCACTGCGAAACAAGTTATGAACAGATAACTGGCCTGAATAATGGTCGGGCTCAATGCGATTGCTGCAGCACTGCCATGCGTTGTTCTTCACCGTCGATGTAGCTTAGCCATTGCTTGGCCCAGCGGTCGGTTTTCATCCGGCAGCGATTCCACCAATGCCAACTGTTTATCGTCAACGCCAGTGCCATCGTTACTGCCGGCCTCAAAAAGTCAGGCATAGTTGTGACCTGAATGGGATAAAACAGCCCGAAGCGCCACCGTTAAAATATCCCGAATAGCATACCTTGTCGATGGTCGGCGAGATTGATACAAATCAACGTGACTAGCAGAAGCAGATTGCTGCCTGATCCCGTCGACCGCCTGCTGGTCGCGCCTGCGCTTCGTTAGCATGTCATAACTGGCCTACGCGAGTCGTTCGCTCGCTATTGCCCAGAGCATGGCCCTGTTAAGAAGCTCTCGATAATCCGGGAGTTCATAGGTTTCCGGTTGGTGCCCTATAGCAGAATAAAAAACCCGGCCTTTTCCCTGATAATGACACCACACCTGTGGATGTTCGCCGGCCATTGAATCTATCCAACCAGGCGAAATTTCACCCTTGGTAACGTAGGAGCTTTTGTCGAGGGTCAGCAGTATTTCATAGCCCTTATTGCGTGGATTAGAGGCAAAGGCATACCACTCCTCGGCGGGGATCAGCAGGGGAGAGGCTATGTGGCTGGTCAGGGGTTGTGTCGAATCCGCCATCAGTAGCTGTGCATCCTGCAACTGCGGATCCAGAGTATGCCCATGAAACTGCGCGCCTATCAGGGTATCCACATACCAATCCCAGTCGTAGGACAAGTCGCCCCCGGATCCGTGCACGCCCAACCATCCGCCGCCGGACTCAAGCCACTGGCGCAGTGATGCACGCTGCGCGAGAGTCAGAACATCGCCGGAGACATTGTTCCAGATTACCAGCTGAAACCCCTTCAGTGCATCAGGCTCGTGCACCTCTGCGTCATCGGTGACGAATACGTCCCATCCATTTTCAGCGGCCAGATCGCTGAATGTCTGGTCGGCTGCGGGTATCGCCTCCTCATGGCGAAAACCGTTGGTTTTATTGAAAACCAGAACGGCGGGGCGCTTGAAAGCGGGTAACTGCGAAAGCATGACTATAGATTCTCCGTTGCAGGTGCCGGATGTAAAATCAGTACCATGGTGTGCGGCTGTCCTGGTAACTATTGAATAAATTCAGTTGCTCGGCCTTTCCGTTTCTTCAGCGCAATGTGAAGTAAAAAGCAGGGTAGAGGCGTCGATGATAACACCTGATCGGGCGCCCGGTAGATGGAGTCCGGAGTGAATGACTTTCTGTACGTTGCTCACAGTAACACCGGCGCCCGCACGCGGCGCAGTGTTTTGGTCGCATTGCTACGACAAAGTTAATTACGTGCCTTCCCGGAAGTCAGATGGTGGCGAAGTATAAGCCGGATAAACGCTACTTGCCCCCAATAACGTACGGTACAACCCTGAGGTACGATTTTTAGGATCACTCCACAGATGCCTTACGCTACCAGCATGTGGCGCACGATTCGAAGGCCTGGTGCGAGGTGACTAGTGGGCTGGAATTGTCACAGGCCCCTGGAAGCTGCGCATCCCAGCACTAAACCAGAAGAAGGCGCGGGTCGGGTTGGGCAGTTGCACAACCCAGGGCTGCTCGAGCATAATCCTCCGCAGTCTTGCTCCAGGAGGCAGGATCAGCGCATCGTCGTCATCCGACTCACCGACAAGCTCTACAAAATCGCCTTCCGGCAGACTCATTACCACCACTGACCGCCCCGCCTCAAAGCCGATTAAATGTGCCTTGTCGACCAGAATTTCGGTCGGACCACCGAGCTGTGCCGGTGACGTCCATTTTTGAGGTGGCGGTGGTGCGGCCACGTTGATATACAGGCGCCCATTGATCAAACGTTCCAGCACCGGCTCGCCGGGTGCTCTGGGCGAACTGTGAAAAGCCGCTCGATCCATCGACGCGGGTGCGATGCCTACCTTGACCAGTGGCGCGTCAAGTTCGAGTGTTTCGAAGTCCGTCAATTTCACAGGCCCGGCACTCATCCACACCAGCCCTGTGGCCGTATCCATCACTTCCATAAACAGGTCGCGTCCGCCAGCGACCAAATAGCCGCCCAGGCATAGTTGCTCACGCATCATTTCATCCAGCAGGTTCTCTGTAGACTTCATAAAAAAGTACTCTCGATAAATTTGACGGAACACCCTGTGACACTCGCAGCTACACTACTTCCAAACCTTGGTTCCACTAAATTTTGCCTTGTCTTATTCGGCGAAGAGCGGCGTTGCGCTGCCGGTTTATGGCATATATTGTGTCACAATAATTTTAACGAGTAAATGACAGTCGAGGTATCTCGATTGAGGATCTGGAAGATCATGACTAAACGCAAATTGCTATGGCTGATACCAGTCGTCTTCTATGGTTTATTCGTCATCTGGTACGCGGATTTTGGCGGTCCGCTGAGCGACGAAGAGATCGATACTTTTGTCGCCACACGGCAGGTCCGCGATGCCAATTCGCAAACCGTGGCCAAGCTGGAAGGATTCTTGCGAAGCGATACGGGGCGCCAATTTCTGATGCTCAATGCGCTGGCTATGAATGACAATCCACCAGACATCGAGGGCGCCGCGCCAGGTGAAAGTGCCGATCAGCGAATGGGAAAGTATAAGCTGGATAAACGCTACTTTTGAACAGGACGATCAAAAGGGTGAGAATCAGGCGCGCTCCAAGGTGTACCAGCCATTCACCGTGAGGAGCGGTGACTCGGGTACCTGTCGCCTGAGCTTCGATGCTAAAGCGCCGGTGGTGGATGGTATAGCGCCACCCACTGCGGCGCGTGCCTATAACCAAACGCTGACTGCCAGCAGTTTTGACGTCATCAGACAGAGCGACCTTCGGCGCAAGACTTGGCGGACTAGCAGAGTGACATACACAGTGGGTTGAGAATGGCGTCTGGGAGGACAAGCCAAATGTTAACGCTCAGATCAAACAGCTTTTGGAGAACCACAAGCTTCCGCGCGGCGAGGGCGACGTGGGCTTCAACTTTACCGACGGTAGCAAAGTAAAAAAGCTGTACGTCACTGGCATGGGCCAGAAGCAGCTGGCGGCGGGCAACATTGCCATCGTTAAGCAGGGTGATCTTTACGAAATGCTGCCGCGACCTATCGCGTGCGCTACTTCTTCTAAACCGGTCTGGCGTTTCGTCTATCGGAACAGGGTCCGATAGGATGCTCAGCGCCCGGAGCGCCTGTGTTAGCATCAGGGCCTAGAGGGGAACACCCGGTGTCATAATGATAAGCGTGCATTTCTTCAGCGCATTCGAAGGCCGCAGTGACAGGCCAAATTTGCAGTTCTGGGCTTTCCAGACACTTGGCTGGCTCGGGTATTCACTGGTGACATTCTTCACCCTGACTGTCTGGGACGATAACGTATCCTGGTCGCATGTCGAGCACATTATGCTGCAAGCAGCGCTCGGCATGCTTTGCTGCTGGCCTTTGCAACCGTTGTTTCGGTGGGCTCATGGTTTGTC
>TARA_B110000503_G_scaffold2338_1_pt1 | contig 15790 bp, 11 predicted proteins | sample TARA_B110000503 | Tara Oceans TARA_B110000503 (sample SAMEA4397472) | marine metagenome | biome: Polar Biome; feature: [SRF] surface water layer (ENVO:00010504); material: water (ENVO:00002006), including particulate matter (ENVO:01000060) such as... | depth 5 m | reverse complement strand
GCACCGGTGATCATGTTTTTCACATAGTCAGCGTGGCCTGGGCAATCAACGTGGGCATAGTGACGCGACGGGGAATCGTATTCAACGTGTGAGGTTGAAATCGTGATACCACGTGCTCGTTCTTCAGGCGCGTTGTCAATCTTGTCAAATGCCTGAAAAGTGCCGCCCCAAGCCTCTGCACACACTTTCGTGATAGCCGCGGTCAGGGTGGTCTTGCCATGGTCAACGTGACCAATCGTGCCGACATTTAAGTGCGGCTTCTTACGCTCGAACTTCTCTTTACCCATTTTTCACCTCGCAAACATTGAATGTGCTATCGGTTATCGTGATTTACTGATTATCGCCTCAGCAATATTGTCTGGAACTTCTTTATACCGCTCAAATTCCATGGAAAACGTCGCGCGCCCCTGAGTTGCCGAACGCATGTCGGTGGCATATCCAAACATTTCGGACAGCGGCACCTCGGCCTTTACTGACTTGCCGGCAGGCACATCTTCCATGCCCAGCACCGTACCACGACGACGATTGAGATCGCCGATGATGTCGCCGTAATAATCTTCTGGCGTCACAACTTCAACTTTCATCACGGGCTCAAGCAACACTGGCTTGGCTAATAAAGCGCCATCTCGTAAAGCGATTGAACCGGCTATCTTAAATGCAATTTCGCTTGAATCGACGTCGTGGTAGGAGCCATCGTATAGTGTCGCACGAACGCCTTGCAGCTGATAACCGGCGACGACGCCGTTCGACATTTGCTCTTGAATACCCTTATCCACAGCGCTGATATATTCTCGGGGTACAACCCCGCCAACAACGGCATCGACAAACTCATAACCAGACTCGCCATCAAAAGGCTCGAGGCGCAACCAAACATGACCATATTGGCCACGACCACCGGTCTGCCGAACGAACTTGCCCTCAATTTCGACTTGGGCACGAATGGTTTCTCGGTAAGATACCTGAGGCTTTCCAATATTCGCCTCGACGCCAAACTCACGCTTCATTCGATCCACAATAATGTCGAGATGCAACTCGCCCATCCCGCCGATAATTGTTTGACCTGACTCAGGATCAGTTCTGACCCGGAAAGATGGGTCCTCGGCGGCTAGCTTGCTCAAAGCAACACCCATTTTCTCCTGATCCGCCTGTGAACGCGGCTCGACCGCGACATGAATCACGGGCTCAGGAAAATCCATGCGCTCCAGGGTGATTAGCGCGTCCTGTGCACAGAGAGTATCGCCAGTGGTGGCGAACTTTAAACCGATAGCGGCGGCGATATCACCGGCTCGCACTTCATTAATTTCTTTGCGATCGTTAGAGTGCATTTGCACCATTCGGCCGATCCGTTCACGCTTGCCTTTGATAGGGTTGAAGACGGCATCACCGGTCTTCAAGACCCCCGAATAAACGCGAAAGAAGGTCAGCGCTCCGACGAATGGATCTGTTGCTATTTTAAATGCCAGCGCCGCAAACGGCTCGTCGTCATCAGCGCGGCGGTAACCATCCACTTCACCGGCGTCATCCAGATAACCATGGATCGCCTTGACCTCATCGGGTGCCGGCAGGTATTCCACCACCGCGTCAAGCATCGTCTGAACACCCTTGTTCTTGAACGCAGAGCCACAGAGGGCTGGCACAATTTCGTTCGCCAGGGTTCGTTTACGGATCGCAGCTTTGATTTCCTCGAGGGACAATTCAACGCCCTCCAGGTATTTCTCCATTAACGCATCATCGGCCTCGGCCGCTGCTTCAAGGATTTTTTCACGGTACTCTTCGGCCAGTGCCTGCATATCCTCGGGGATAGCCTGCTCCTCAAAGGTCAGGCCAATATCATCGCCATCCCAGTAAATAGCCTTCATCTTAAGGAGGTCGATGACGCCCCTAAAGGTTTCCTCGGCACCGATGGCCAGTTGCAATACCACGGGGGTTGAACCAAGACGATCTTCAATCTGCTGAACAACCCGCAAAAAATCGGCGCCGGCACGGTCCATTTTGTTGACGAAAACTAACCTCGGCACTCCGTACTTGTTCGCCTGACGCCAAACTGTTTCAGATTGAGGTTCAACGCCAGAGGTCGCGCAAAAAAGCACCACAGCGCCATCCAACACGCGCAACGAACGCTCGACTTCAATGGTGAAGTCGACGTGGCCGGGGGTGTCGATGATATTGATGCGGTGCTCTTCGAATTGTTTGGCCGAACCCTGCCAAAAGGCAGTGGTGGCCGCAGAAGTAATCGTAATGCCTCGCTCCTGCTCTTGCTCCATCCAATCCATAACAGCCGCACCGTCATGGACCTCGCCTATTTTGTGGGAGATACCCGTATAAAATAGGATGCGCTCCGTCGTCGTGGTCTTACCCGCGTCGACGTGCGCCACAATTCCTATATTGCGGTATCTCTTGATCGGCGTCGTTCTAGGCACTGGTGTCTTTTCCGGTGTGAATGCAACGACCCAGGGCCACTAACGCCTGGGATTAGAAACGATAGTGCGAGAACGCTTGGTTAGCTTGCGCCATTCGATGCGTATCTTCACGCTTGCGAACTGCTGAACCACGGCCTTCGGCTGCATCCATAAGTTCTCCGGCCAGACGTTGGGCCATGGACTTCTCACCACGCTTACGCGCCGAGTCAACCAACCAACGCATTGCCAGCGCTGTTCGACGAGAGACACGAACTTCAACAGGTACCTGGTAAGTTGCGCCGCCGACTCGACGGGATTTCACTTCCACCGACGGTGCTACTGCTTCAAGGGCGGCGTCGAAAACTTCAATTGGATTACCGTTAGTACGATCTTTGATGCGGTCAAGTGCGCCATAGACGATACGCTCGGCCACTGATTTCTTACCGCTGACCATCACGTGGTTCATGAATTTGGCGAGGGTTAGGTTTACATATTTTGGGTCCGGCAGGATCTGCCGCTTTTCCGGGACTCTACGTCTGGGCATTACTCTTTCCTTATTTTCAGGTTAATCCGGGATTAACACCCGGCCTTACTTCGACCACGCCTGATGACATGGTCGATAAAACATCCTAGCACGATCAGGACTTAGGTCGTTTCGTACCGTACTTAGATCGTCCTTGCATACGTTTCGCCACACCGGTGGTGTCCAACGTACCACGTACCGTGTGATAACGAACACCTGGCAAGTCTTTTACGCGACCGCCGCGGATCAACACCACACTGTGCTCTTGAAGGTTATGTCCTTCACCACCGATATATGAGGTAACCTCATAACCGTTGGTCAGGCGTACCCGACAAACTTTACGCAATGCCGAGTTCGGCTTCTTTGGCGTCGTTGTATAAACGCGCGTACAAACACCACGACGTTGCGGACAAGATTGCAGAGCTGGTACATCGCTCTTTACGACCTTACGCTGCCTGGGCTTGCGAACCAATTGGCTGATTCTAGCCATAAAATGATAACTCCACCTAAAATAACAAAATGACCAGCCCTAGAGCGTGAATGTGAACACGCGTCGCGAGCCTGTCAAAGCGAGGGGCGAATTCTAATGATGCCACCCCAACTAGTCAACAGTCGATCTGCGGACAGGGTCTATTGCCCCCTGTTGCAAACCGGATTTATCAAGAAGTCGACAGCGCCGGCTTCTTGATCACGACTGATTAAAAATCTTCAGTCGTTGGTGCTTGTTGCTCGGTCAAGCTCTGATTCAGCTCTTTGCGCAATGCCGCTTCAACTTCTGAAGCACTAACAGTACGCTCTTGAGTACCAGACTTGATCGCCTCGCGCTTGCGACGTCGATCTTCGTGGTATTTCAAGCCCGTGCCCGCTGGGATTAAACGCCCAACAATCACATTCTCTTTCAAACCGCGCAGGTAATCTTTCTTGCCCGTAACTGCGGCTTCGGTCAATACCCGTGTCGTTTCCTGGAACGAAGCAGCTGAGACAAAAGACTCAGTGGCCAGCGCTGCCTTAGTAATACCCAGCAACACACGTTCATACTTAACGATTTGCAAGTTTTCTCCGGCGAGACGATCGTTCTCTTCCAGCGCACGGACATATTCGACCTGCTCGCCTTTGATCATCTTCGACTCACCAGCGTCATGGACGTCAACTTTACGCAGCATCTGGCAAACAATGACCTCAATGTGCTTTTCGTTGATCGTTACACCCTGAAGCCGGTAAACGTCTTGAATTTCCTTGACGATATATTGCGTCAGCGCCTCAACACCTTTTAGCCGCAAGATGTCATGAGGATTTTCTGGGCCATCAGATACCACTTCACCCTTTGCAACAAACTCACCCTCGAACACGGTCATGTGACGCCATTTCGGAATCAACACCTCATAGTGATCTGCACCTGCTGGCAATTCACTGGTATCCGTTGGCGTGATAATCAAGCGCCGCTTGCCTTTCGTTTCCTTACCGAAACTCACAGTACCGCTTATTTCAGCCAGTACGCCGGAATCCTTCGGCTTTCGGGCCTCGAATAAGTCGGCAACCCGTGGCAAACCACCGGTGATGTCTCGAGTCTTTGAGCTTTCCTGAGGTATTCGAGCAATAACGTCGCCGATTTCAATATGCGCGCCGTCTTCGAGACTCAGAATCGCATTCGCTTCGAGGAAATAGTGAGCAGGTACATCTGTGCCTGCGAGCAGCAAAGCATTACCTTCGTCATCCACCAAACGAACAGCAGGCCGAGTATCTTTACCCGCACTGGGACGATCTTTCGGGTCGATAACTGAGATGCTCGACAGACCCGTTAGCTCATCTGTCTGGCGACGGATCGTGATACCTTGATCCATGTTGTCAAACAAGACCTTACCCGCCACCTCGGTGACGATAGGGTGAGTGTGCGGATCCCAGTTAGCCACGATTTCACCGGCTACGACGGCGTCCTCGCTGCCTTTCTTCAGAACCGCACCGTATGGAATCTTGTAGCGTTCGCGCTCTCGCCCAGTTTCGTCAGCAACAGCGACTTCACCAGAACGCGATACTGCGACATAGTCACCGTTCTTCTTCTGGATGATTTTCAGGTTATGTAAACGGATAGTACCTGTGTGCTTGACCTGAATGCTGTCGACCGCGGTAGCTCGTGACGCAGCACCACCGATGTGGAATGTTCTCATGGTCAGCTGTGTACCTGGCTCACCAATCGACTGCGCCGCAATAACACCGATCGCCTCACCGATATTCACCAGATGGCCGCGACCTAGATCACGCCCATAACAATTACTGCAGACACCGTATCGAGTTTCACAGGTAATCGCACTACGTACCTTGATCTCATCAATACCCAAGGCCTCGAGCCGCGTCACACCCGCTTCATCAATAAACGTGCCGCGTGCCAGTAAGATATCATCACCTGCGGCATTAAATACGTCCGTCGCAACGACCCGGCCCAGTACCCGATTACCCAATGGCTCGACCACGTCGCCGCCTTCAATGACAGCGGTCATAATCAGACCGTTGTCTGTGCCACAGTCTACTTGAGTGACAACCAAATCCTGAGAAACGTCCACCAAACGACGAGTCAGGTAACCTGAGTTCGCTGTCTTCAATGCCGTATCAGCCAAACCCTTACGGGCACCGTGTGTCGAGATAAAGTACTGCATCACTGACAGTCCTTCACGGAAGTTAGCCGTAATGGGCGTTTCGATAATCGAACCATCAGGCTTGGTCATCAAACCACGCATACCCGCTAACTGTCGAATCTGTGCCGGTGATCCACGAGCACCTGAGTCAGAATACATCCAGACACTGTTATAGGATCCTTGGATCTCTTCTTCGCCGTCTTTATTGATCACTTTTTCGGTGGCTAGGTTCTTCATCATGGCGGCACCGACTAACTCGTTCGCACGAGTCCAGATGTCGATCACCTTGTTGTATTTCTCACCCTGAGTCACCAGACCTGAAGCATATTGAGATTCAATCTCTCGAATTTCACTTTCCGCCTCTTCAATAATCTGGGCCTTCTCTTTCGGAATCACAAAGTCTTCAACGCCGATAGAAGCACCGGACCGAGTGGAGTACTCGTAACCCATGTACATCAGCTGGTCAGCAAAAATGACCGTGGCTTTCAAACCCACTGTTCGATAACAGGTATTGATCAAGCTGGACATGTCCTTGTTACCAAGGGTCCGGTTGATCAGCTCATACGCGAGACCATCTGGGACGATCTCGTACAATAGCGCCCGACCGACAGTCGTATCTTTGATCACTCGCTGAGTAATGAATTCGCCGTCTTCGTTCTTGATGACCTCTTTGACCCGAACCTTAACTCTCGCTTGCAAGCCGACCTTGCCACCACGATAGGCACGTGACACTTCCTCGACATCAGCAAAGGCCATGCCTTCGCCAAGATCGTTAACCTTTTCACGGGTCATATAGTACACACCAAGAACAACGTCCTGGCTCGGTACAATAATCGGTTGGCCATCGGCTGGCGACAACACGTTATTCGTTGACATCATCAACGCTCGTGACTCGAGCTGAGCTTCCAGCGTTAGTGGGACGTGAACGGCCATTTGGTCACCGTCAAAGTCAGCGTTATAGGCAGTACACACCAAAGGATGCAGTTGAATCGCCTTGCCTTCGATCAGTACTGGCTCAAACGCTTGAATACCGAGCCTGTGCAGCGTTGGCGCGCGGTTCAGTAGCACTGGATGTTCGCGAATCACGTCAGCCAGGATATCCCAGACCTCAGGCGTTTCCCGCTCAACCATTTTCTTCGCGGCTTTAATAGTGGTTGCCAAGCCGCGGGCCTCAAGCTTGCCGAAGATAAACGGCTTGAACAACTCCAGGGCCATTTTTTTCGGTAATCCACACTGGTGCAGACGCAGACTTGGGCCTACAACAATCACAGACCGGCCAGAATAATCCACCCGCTTGCCCAATAGATTCTGACGGAAACGACCTTGCTTACCTTTGATCATGTCGGCCAGAGACTTCAATGGACGCTTGTTGGTGCCCGTAATAGCGCGACCGCGACGACCGTTGTCGAGCAGCGCATCCACAGCTTCCTGGAGCATCCGCTTTTCGTTTCGAACAATAATGTCAGGCGCCGACAGATCTAACAGACGCTTCAAACGGTTGTTACGGTTGATCACTCGACGGTATAAATCATTCAGATCAGACGTCGCAAACCGGCCGCCTTCCAGTGGCACCAATGGTCGCAGGTCTGGCGGCAGAACTGGCAGAACGGTGAAAATCATCCATTCCGGACGGTTACCCGATTTATCAAACGCTTCCATTAGCTTCAAACGTTTGGTGAGTTTCTTAATCTTGGTCTCAGAGTTGGTTTGCGGCATCTCCTCACGGATCTGTGCAATCTCTTCCTTAACGTTCATGTCCTTCATGAGTTCCTGAATCGCTTCAGCACCCATTTTTGCCTCGAACTCGTCGCCGAATTCTTCCAACGCTTCATAATACTGCTCGTCGGTCATTAACTGCTTCTTCTCGAGGGTCGTCAGACCTGGGTCGATGACGATAAAAGACTCGAAATACAGTACCCGCTCAATATCACGCAAGGTCATATCCATCAACAAACCAATACGCGACGGTAATGATTTCAAGAACCAAATATGCGCCACAGGACTGGCTAGTTCAATATGGCCCATGCGTTCCCGCCTGACCTTGGCCAGAGCAACTTCTACACCGCACTTCTCACAGATGACGCCACGATGCTTGAGCCGCTTGTACTTGCCACAGAGGCATTCATAGTCTTTGGTAGGCCCAAAGATTTTTGCGCAGAACAAGCCATCGCGCTCAGGCTTGAAGGTCCTGTAGTTAATGGTTTCTGGCTTTTTCACTTCGCCATAAGACCAGGATCGAATCATCTCAGGAGACGCAAGGCCGATTCGCAGGGAATCGAAGTCATCCGACTGTCCTTGCGACTTGAGTATGTTAAGAAGATCTTTCAAGACTTTCCTCCACCGGGCTAAAGCCCGCCTTTAATTTAATTCCAGTTCGTCCATCTTGTGTCTCACCGGCACAAAAAGAATCGCATTTGCTCAGTCGTTTTCTAGCTCAATATCGATCCCGAGCGAGCGGATCTCTTTGACCAACACGTTGAAGGACTCTGGCATGCCAGGCTCCATACGGTGATCACCATCTACGATGTTCTTGTACATTCGCGTACGACCGTGGACGTCGTCAGACTTCACCGTCAACATCTCCTGCAGGGTGTAAGCGGCACCATAAGCTTCTAGTGCCCATACTTCCATTTCACCAAACCGCTGACCACCAAACTGTGCTTTACCGCCTAATGGCTGCTGAGTAACCAGACTGTATGAGCCGGTTGAACGAGCATGCATTTTGTCATCCACCAAGTGGTTGAGCTTGAGCATATACATCAGGCCAACTGTCACTGGACGATCGAATTGTTCGCCGGTTGTGCCGTCGTACAGGTTAGTCTGACCATCTAGCGGTAAGCCGGCCAATTCCAACATGCTTTTGATCTCGGCTTCCGTCGCACCATTGAATACAGACGTTGCCATGGGCACACCGGAACGCAAATTACCGGCCATTTCAACAATCTCAGCATCTGTAAAGGAGTTCAGATCTTCCTTACGACCACTGCCGTTATAGACCTTGTCCAGGAACTGGCGAATCTCGTCAACTTCACGCTTCATATCAAGCATTTCGCCAATTCGCTTACCGAGGCCATCTGCAGCCCAACCCAGGTGAGTTTCCAAAATCTGACCCACGTTCATTCGTTTAGGAACACCGAGCGGGTTCAAGACGATATCGATGGGGTCGCCATTTTCATCAAAAGGCATGTCCTCGACCGGTTTGATCACGGAGATCACACCCTTGTTACCGTGACGTCCAGCCATCTTGTCACCAGGCTGGATACGACGCTTGATCGCCAGGTAGACCTTCACAATTTTCAGGACGCCAGGCGCCAGGTCATCGCCGCTTTGCAGCTTGCCTTTGCTTTCGTCAAACTGTTCATCAAGGGCAACTCGACGCTCTTTCAAACGTAATTCAGTTTGCTCGAGCAGGCTGTTGAGGTCATCGCTATCCATTCGCAGCTTAAACCAGTCATCCGAAGCCAGATTCTTGAGGAAATCGGCAGTCACCTTATCGCCTTTCTTCAGGCCAGGCCCGGCAACGACAGAGCCACCTTCCAGGGAGTCAGCCAGTCGCTCGAAAGTCGCTGTTTTGATGATGCGATATTCTTCTTCAATATTACGTCGAACATCTTCCAGCGCGAGGCGTTCAATTTCACGCGCACGTAAGTCTTTATCAATACCATCACGGGTAAAGACCTGCACGTCAATCACAGTGCCGTTGTAGCTACTAGGCACGCGCAATGAGGTGTCCTTCACGTCGGAAGCTTTCTCACCGAAGATCGCGCGCAGCAGCTTTTCTTCTGGTGTCAATTGAGTTTCACCTTTGGGCGTGACCTTGCCGACCAGGATATCACCAGCGTTGACTTCAGCGCCGATATAGACGATTCCCGCTTCGTCCAGCTTGGACAGTGCGCCCTCACCGACATTCGGGATGTCACAGGTAATCTCTTCTGAGCCGAGTTTAGTGTCTCGAGCAATACAGGTGAGTTCCTGGATGTGAATCGTGGTGAATCGGTCTTCTTTCACAACCCGTTCGGAGATCAGGATCGAGTCCTCGAAGTTGTAACCGTTCCAGGTCATAAACGCGATGCGCATGTTCTGACCCAGCGCCAACTCTCCGAGATCTACAGACGGGCCATCAGCCAGCACATCACCTCGAGCAATTTGGTCGCCTTGCTTGACCAGCGGCTTTTGGTTAATACAGGTATTCTGGTTTGAGCGTGTGTACTTGGTGAGATTATAAATATCTACACCTGCCTCACCAGAAGCCGTCTCAGCATCATAAACTCGAACAACGATACGCGCGGCATCAACTGTCTCAACTTGACCGCCGCGTTTGGCAATCACACAGACACCTGAGTCACGGGCAACGATACCTTCCATACCGGTGCCCACGAGTGGCTTCTCGGCGCGGAGCGTTGGTACCGCCTGACGCTGCATGTTTGAACCCATCAGTGCCCGGTTAGCATCGTCATGCTCAAGAAACGGAATGAGCGAGGCGGCAACAGAAACGACCTGCTGTGGCGAAACGTCCATAAAATTCACACTGGCGCGAGCAGCTTTGCAGAACTCACCCAGGTGACGTACGTCGATCAACTCTTCGATCAGGTTACCTTTATCGTCCAATGGCGTACTCGCCTGGGCGATAACGTAGTCGCTTTCGATGATAGCGGATAAGTATTCAATTTCTTCGGTCGCTACGCCATCGATCACCTTTCGGTAAGGACTTTCCAAAAAGCCGTATTCATTAGTCCGGGCATAAGTTGCCAGAGAGTTAATCAGACCAATATTTGGACCTTCCGGTGTTTCAATAGGGCACACACGACCATAGTGCGTTGGGTGAACGTCACGCACTTCAAAACCAGCACGTTCCCGCGTCAAACCACCTGGCCCGAGCGCTGAGACTCGACGCTTGTGAGTCACTTCGGACAGCGGATTATTTTGGTCCATGAACTGCGACAATTGCGCAGAACCGAAGTATTCCTTCACCGCTGCGGCTACAGGCTTGGCGTTGATCAAATCCTGAGGCATTAAACCTTCAGACTCTGCTAGGCTCAAACGCTCCTTAACGGCACGCTCGACTCGAATCAGCCCGAGACGGAAAGCGTTCTCAGCCATCTCACCTACCGAGCGGACTCGACGATTGCCCAAATGATCGATGTCATCGACCATGTCTTTACCGTTGCGGATATTGATCAGACACTTCACAACATCAACGATATCATCATTGCTTAACGTGCCTTGGCCGACTTCTTCTTCACGAGTCAGACGACGGTTAAATTTCATTCGGCCCACGGCCGTCAAATCATATCGCTCTGGTGAGAAAAACAAATTCGTGAATAGATTTTCTGCGGCTTCTTTCGTTGGTGGCTCGCCAGGTCGCATCATGCGATAAATTTCAACCAGCGCTTCCAGACGATTGGTGGTTGAGTCCACATTCAATGTGTCGGAGATAAAAGGACCGCAATCCAGGTCGTTGGTATAGATGGTTTCAAAAGAGGTATGTCCGGCGGCAATCAAATGCGCCAAAATTTCCTCTGTGACCTGAGAGTTGCAGGGAACGAGAATCTCGCCCGTGCTGGTGTCAATCAGATCTTTGGCTAGAACATGACCACAGACATACTCAACAGGCACTTCGAGCGTTGTCAGGCCGGCCTTTTCCATATCGCGAATGTGTCGCGCAGTAATTCGGGTACCTTCCTCAACGATCGAATTACCTTCACCATCGCGAATAGGGAAACGTGCTGTTTCACCACGCAGGCGACTGGCAATCAAATTCAGGCTGTAGGTTTCGCCTTTGATATTAAATGTGTCGGTATCAAAAAATTGCTCAAGTATTTCTTCAGTACTGAAACCCAGGGCCCGCAGCAATACGGTAGCTGGTAGCTTTCGACGGCGGTCAATACGCGCAAACACGCAGTCTTTCGGATCGAATTCAAAATCAAGCCAGGAACCACGCATTGGAATAATTCGCGCGGAGTACAGCAGCTTTCCTGATGAGTGAGTCTTACCCTTGTCGTGGTCAAAGAATACACCCGGTGAACGGTGCAACTGCGACACTACGACCCGCTCAATGCCGTTAATCACGAAAGTACCATTTTCTGTCATGAGCGGAATTTCGCCCATGTAAACTTCCTGCTCTTTTATGTCTTTGATCGCTTTGCTGGAAGAATCCTTGTCATAGATAATCAATCTCACCTTGACCCGTAAAGGGACCGCGTAGGTGACACTTCGAAGTTGACACTCCTTGACATCAAACGCCGGCTTGCCTAATCGGTAGCTGACATATTCGAGCGCTGCACTGCCTGAATAGCTAACGATGGGAAACACTGATTTGAATGCCGCATGAAGCCCCTTATTGATCTTGCTTTCAATGGAGACAGCCTCCTGCAAGAACTCATTATAAGACTCCACTTGGATAGCAAGCAGGTAAGGGATATCCATCACCCTGGGTAGCTTACTAAAGTCCTTACGGATTCGTTTCTTCTCTGTGTATGAATAGGCCATCAATGCCTCCAAACTAGATCATAAAATCGCGCTGAGCTCTGCCTGCAAACCCGGCAAAGGACAAATTTCGAAGCACAAAAAGGCTGGGCAGTGAAATCACTGTCCAGCCTTGCGTGCTTATCGTAACCAAGATGAGATCTGGATTACTTGAGCTCCACTGATGCACCAGCTTCTTCAAGCTGCTTCTTAAGATCTTCAGCTTCAGCTTTATTAACGCCTTCTTTAACAGTTGAAGGTGCGTTATCAACCAGGTCTTTAGCTTCTTTCAAGCCAAGGCCGGTGATGGCGCGAACAACTTTGATAGAGTTAACTTTCTTTTCGCCAGCAGAAGTAATGATGACGTCAAACTCGTCCTTCTCTTCAACAGCAACAGCAGCTACGGCAACTGGCGCAGCGCTAACAGCGGCTGCAGCAGAAACACCGAACTTCTCTTCCATTGCAGAAACAAGTTCAACAACATCCATTACGCTCATTTCAGCGATAGCATTTAAAATATCATCTTTAGATAAAGACATAAGTCCCTTTCTCCAATTAACAAATTAACAAATTAACTTAAGCGGCTTCTTCTTGCTTTTGATCACGAACTGCGGCCACGACACGAGTTACCTTGGCTGGGACGTCGTTTAACGTCTTGGCCAATTTCGCTACCGGTTCCAGCATAACCATCATCAGCAATGAGATTGCCTGGTCGCGGGTCGGTAACTTGGCGAGAGCATCAATCTGATCAGCGGGGAGCAACTTGCCACCCACGCTAAGCGCCCTGATCTCAAACTTGTCGTTTGTCTTCGCAAATTCCTTGCAAACCCTGGCAGCTGCGCCCGGATCTTCAATGGAGAATGCGATAACGTTTGGACCAAGCAGTACTTCGCTCATGCACTCAAAGTCAGTGCCTACAAATGCGAGTTTTGCCAGTGTATTACGAATCACACGAATCTGAACCCCTGCTTCCCTAGCTTCTTTTCGCAGTCGGGTCATTCCGGCAACGGAAACCCCACGATAATCAGCCATGACTGCAGCGAGCGCACTAGTTGCAGTGAGATTAACCTCTGCAACGATCGCCTGTTTCTCTTTAAGTCCTATAGGCACAAATATGTACTCCTGTGACTTGATTAATCCACCACCCGCCCCGTGTTCTGGTTTAGATGGATTCCATCACGGCGATAGGATCCAAGTATTTAAGTTGAATCGGGTTCACCATCTGCGCAGGCTTTCAAATGAAACTTAACCAAGGCTACGCTCAATTACAGCTGCCCGGGACCTGCGGTCTTTGACGAGCCCTGTCTTACATCAAACATCGATGCGCAACAGATACCCCAAAGTCTTATTGTCAGTGTTGCCGCGCTTATTCAGACGCAGCAACACTGGCTAATGCTTAATAATCGAGAGCAGATTGATCTATAGGGATGCCAGCGCCCATGGTAGTTGATACCACAACACGTTTGACGTAGGTCCCCTTAGCGGAGGCCGGCTTGGCTTTACGCAGATCCGACAACAAGGCTTCGATATTTTCTTTGATCGCCTTAGCTTCGAATCCAACTTTACCGACACCACCATGAATGATACCGTTTTTGTCGGTTCTGTAACGAACCTGACCGGCTTTCGCATTTCGGACTGCCTCAGCAACGTCTGGCGTCACTGTGCCCAGTCGAGGGTTAGGCATAAGACCACGGGGCCCGAGGATCTGGCCCAGTTGACCGACGACGCGCATGGCGTCCGGGGTTGCAATCGCAACGTCGAAGTCCAAGTTTCCCGCTTTAATTGAGGCTGCAAGATCGTCCATACCGACGATCTCAGCACCGGCGGCCTTAGCTTCTTCGGCTTTCTCGCCTTGAGCAAAAACGGCCACTCGAACATCTTTACCCGTGCCATTCGGCATCACGGTAGCACCACGTACCACTTGATCTGACTTCCGTGGGTCAACGCCGAGGTTGATGCTGACATCAATAGACTCGACGAACTTGACTTTAGACAGCTCAGTCAGAATCGCGACGGCTTCTTCTATGGGGTAAACTTTGCCTTGCTCGATCCTGGCATTGAATTCTCGAACACGCTTGCTCTGCTTAGCCATTTAGATCACCCCTTCCGTTTCAATACCCGCTGCGCGAGCGCTGCCAGCGATAGTTCGCACGGCTGCATCCATATCCTTAGCTGTCAAGTCGGGTAGCTTCAGCGCAGCAATCTCTTCTAATTGCGCACGAGTCACTTTACCAACCTTGTCTTTGTTCGGTACTGCGCTGCCACTGGCAACGCCAGCGGCTTTTTTCAACAGCACAGATGCCGGAGGGGTTTTCTTGATGAAGGTAAAGCTTTTGTCAGCATAAACGGTAATGACGACTGGAATCGGCATGCCGGCTTCCATTGACTGGGTTTCTGCGTTGAACGCTTTGCAGAACTCCATAATATTCACGCCCTTTTGACCCAAAGCAGGACCAACGGGTGGACTGGGGTTTGCCTTGCCTGCAGGAACCTGCAATTTGATATAGGCAAAAATTTTCTTAGCCATGGTACTCTCCTTTTGGGTGCTAGCCCTGGTTCATAATACATCGCTTAACGCGCGGCATTACTACTAAAGGTCCCCGCCAATAACGTCGCCGGCTTGACGAACGTTAGATTGCAAAAACCGATCTAGCCTTTTTCGACTTGACCGAAATCCAGTTCAACTGGAGTCGAACGACCAAAAATCATGACAGCAACGTGCAGTCGATTCTTGTCGTAATTAACTTCTTCAACAACACCACTGAAGTCATTGAAGGGGCCATCAATAACCCGGACTAACTCGCCAGGCTCAAATACTGTCTTGGGTGTCGCATGCTCACTACCGGTTTGTACGCGCTGTAAAATTATCGCGGCCTCGGCTTCTGAGATCGGCGCGGGGTTATCCGCTTTGCCCCCAATAAAACCCAGTACTCTAGGCGTCTCTTTAACGAGGTGCCAGGTATCACTACCCAACTCCATCTCAACTAAAACATATCCGGGGAAGAACTTTCGCTCACTGCGTCGCTTCTTACCTGCGCGCATTTCAACGACTTCCTCTGAAGGTACAATCACCTCGCCAAATTTCTCAGCAAAGCTTGAGAGGTTAATGCGCTCAATAAGGGTACGCATAACCTGCTTCTCAAATCCTGAAAAGGCATGTACTACATACCAACGCTTTGCCACAACCTTCTCCTGGTCGTCTCTAACCGATAATGGCCTGGATGCCCCAGCTTAAGCTGGAATCCAGACCCCACAGAATTAATCCCACGAAAATCACCACGACGACAACAATTAAGGTAGTCTGAGTGGTCTCTTGGCGTGTCGGCCAAACAACTTTACGAACCTCGACTCTCGCCTCTTTCGCTAGCTCCCAAGCCGCTCTACCCGAAGTGGTCTGCAGTGCTATCAGCACTGCGATCGCCGCAAGAGAAACGCCTGCCAGGGTTCGATAAAAGACCCCGACAGAGACATAAAGCGAATTGGCGTACACGCCACCCAGAATAATTGCCACAATCAGCAACCACCAGATCGCACCGAACTTGCTTGGTGATGACGTTTCCAGTTTCGTGCTCATAATATTTTTAGCATTCCCTTGTTTATTTTACCGTTCAGCCAACCAACACTTACACTGGCAGGCCAGGAGGGAATCGAACCCCCAACCTGCGGTTTTGGAGACCGCCGCTCTGCCAATTGAGCTACTGGCCTTCCGGTAAAAAGGGCTAACAACTAGGCAAAAATCTTCACAACAACGCCAGCGCCAACAGTTCGGCCGC
>TARA_B110000503_G_scaffold74055_1_pt1 | contig 15833 bp, 16 predicted proteins | sample TARA_B110000503 | Tara Oceans TARA_B110000503 (sample SAMEA4397472) | marine metagenome | biome: Polar Biome; feature: [SRF] surface water layer (ENVO:00010504); material: water (ENVO:00002006), including particulate matter (ENVO:01000060) such as... | depth 5 m | reverse complement strand
GGCGCAGATCGTGGAACCTGAAGCCTAGGAGGTCGGCGTTGACGCAGGCGCGCTCCCAAGTGGTAGAGCCTACTAAAAATGTCGCGCTTACAAGGGCCAGTCTCACAGCCCCGTAATATTGCCTTGCCTCCAGCGACAAGGAGTAACCTATGCACAGAAAAATTATCGCGATTCAATTGGCTTGTACGCTACTGCCTTGATTTCGATCAGTAGATGCGGATGCGGTAACTGGTGAACTGCAACGGTGGTCCTTGTCGGACCATCAAAGCCGAAGTACTCGCCGTAGACAGCGTTGTATCCGTCGAAGTCGTTCATATTCACCAAAAAGCTGCTTATTTCCACCAAATCACTGAGGCTGGCACCCATACTTTCCAAGATGTCCCTCACATTCTCAATCACTGCGCGGGTTTGCTCCTGAATTTCAAGGAAAACGTCACCGGTTGAACCTATCTGGGCTCCAGCGATACTGTTGTCAGGCCGCCGAGAACTGGTTCCTGAAATGAATAAAAAATCCCCCGCCCGCTTAATGTGTGGAAACTTGCCGCGCGGCATTGCCTTTCCTGTCACCACCTTTGATTCACGCATTTCCCCTCCTAGTAGTCTGAAACGACGCACTGCCGAGGTGTTGCATCTCACAGCGCACCATTACATCTTGTTTAAGAGCCACAGCCGCAGTTGCACCACCAGCCATAACCAATGAACCAGGTTCAAGCCGCTCACCATATTGCGCCGTCAATCGCGCCGCTGCAACAAGGGAGCGCAGCGGATCCCCCAGCAGTGCAGCCGTGGTTCCAACCTCGACTGCACGGCCATCAAAAGACATGATCAAACCAAGGTTCGAAAAGTCAATCCTAGGCGAGCGCCAAGCACCCACCACGATCCCCGACGAGGAGGCATTGTCAGCTATAACATCGGGGAGCGAGAACTTGAAATCAAGATAACGCGAGTCGATAATCTCCAGCGCTGGAGCGATCGCTTCTACTGCCGCCAGAGCCTCTAATGGAGTAACTAAACCTTCCAAAGGTTTACCCATCAAGAAACACAATTCGGGTTCGACACGGGGATGAACATACCGGTCAAGGTCTATGAGGCCGCCCTCCTCAATCAGCATATCGGAGGTAAGCCTGCCCCAGATCAGATCACTCAGACCCATCTGCAACATTTTCGCGCGGCTCGTAAAACCCATTTTCATTCCGATGCGTTTTGCACCCTGATCCAGCCGATTCGCCACGACTTGCCGTTGCACCTCGTAGGCATCATCAAGAGTGATCGCATCGCTACCCACTAGTTGCGTAATTGCAGTGGCATCGTCCGCGGCGGTTGCGAGTTTTTTGGCAATACTTGCCAATCTATTTATCTCGTTCATAAGTTAGTTCCAAAAACTGCCCGAACGCTTCCCAAGCCGTTAATCCGGGCTTCAAAAACATCACCTGGGTTCACTGGAACCATTGGTCCCAATGCGCCGGTAAGCACGGTATCGCCAGCCCTTAATGGCATCCCCAGGCTCGCCATCGTTCTCGCTAGCCAAAGTGCAGCGGTAAATGGGTGGCCAAGGCACGCGGCGCCAACACCAAATGACACTGGGTGTTCACAACGGGTCATAACCATGCCCGCCAGTCTCAGGTCTACGTCCTTCAACATCACCGGTTGATTACCGATGACATAAAGGCCTGAAGACGCGTTATCAGCGATCGTGTCAGTAATTCGAATGTCCCAGTTGGCAATGCGGCTGCCGACAACCTCAATCGCAGGTAACAGGTAAGCTGTAGCGTGAATCAAGTCGGTGACTGTTGCATCCACTAGATCCAGATCCTGCTCTAACACGATGGCCACTTCGGCTTCGCATTTGGCCTGCATCAGGCGATGGCAAGCTATCTCTTCTCCATCAGAAAACGCCATATCCGCAAACAGCATTCCAAAATCAGGCTGATTCACACCGAGTTGTTTTTGCACTGCTGAAGACGTCAGGCCAATCTTTCGTCCGGTCAATCTTCTACCAGTGTTGATCGCTCGATCGGTATTAATTTTCTGTACAGCATAAGCCGCAGCGATATCACCTTCAGGCAACAATGTGCGCACTGGGGATATCGCAACGCCGCACAACGAAGCCTCATAAAGCGCGTCGGCAATCTGTTTGTGCACTTGGTTCATTGCGGCTCTCCATCGACGCGAATACAAACGTTGGTCAGCTCAGAATAAAAGTTCATGGAATGCATGCCACCCTCACGCCCGATTCCTGATAAACCGGCACCGCCAAACGGCGTTCGCAGATCACGCAAGAACCAAGAATTGACCCAGCACAGCCCCACCCGCATGGCCTGGCCAACGCGATGGGCACGATTCACGTTGGTCGTCCAAATCGTGGCTGCAAGGCCGTATCGCGTGTCGTTCGCAAGTGCGACCACCTCTGCTTCACTGTCAAATGGGGATACGTGGCAAATTGGGCCAAATATTTCCTCTTTGATGCAGCGCGCGTCCTGTGCTAGGCCTACTATGACGGTGGGCTCTACCCAGAAGCCATAGTCGCGGTTATCGCCAAAACTGGGGACACCGCCGCCGACAAGAACCTGCGCACCTTCCTCCTTCGCCAGCGCGTAGTAACTCAATACTTTGTCACGGTGTTCAGCAGAAATCAATGGGCCCATACTAGTGTCAGCATCATTCGGCCAGCCGAGCTTGAGCCCCTTAACCCGATCAACTAACGCGGTTAAAAACCGATCGTATATCGCACGCTCGACGTACACCCGTTCCGAGCAAAGGCATACCTGACCCGAATTCAGAAAGATTGCACGCATCATTCCATCGAGCATCTGCTCCATGTCACAGTCCGCGAAAATAATAGCGGCGTTCTTCCCGCCCAGCTCAAATGAAATCGGCTTAACACCTTCGGCGGCGGCGCGCATGATTGCAGTTCCTGTGCGCGATTCTCCAGTGAAGGTGATGGCATTGATGTCCGGATTTGTCGTAATGAACTCACCGGCTGAAGCTGGCCCAAAACCATGAAGCAGGTTGAAAACGCCAGGAGGTACGCCAACAGCGTGCATGACCTCCGCCAACAACGTGGCCGTTCCTGGAGTCTCTTCAGATGGCTTGGCGACTACTGCATTCCCACAAGCCATTGCTGGCGCGATCTTCCAAGTCAATAGCAGCAGAGGCAAGTTCCATGGCGAAATCACTCCAACAACGCCAAGCGGTTTGCGCACAGCATAATTAATTGCGTGGGCACCACCAGGAAGATCCATGCGAAAACTGTCCAAGGACGCAGTTTTCAAAATATCGGCGAAAACACGAAAGTTAGCCGCCCCGCGTGGTATGTCGATGGTCGAGGCCATCGAATAGGGCTTACCCGTATCAGCGATTTCTGCTTCCAAAAAGTCATTTCGACGTCGATCAATTTCATCGGCAATGCTATACATCAAGGCTGCCCGGTCTGCGACACTGGTTTTCCCCCAGGCGCCTGATACAGCACCATGTCCTGCACGAATAGCCGCGTCCACCATCTCCTTGTCAGCCTCATGTACTCGCGCAACGAGCGAACCATCAACAGGATTGTGGTCATCAAAAAATTTGGCGCTCTCCACCCAGGCGCCTCCTATGTAATTACGATACTGTTTCATATTTCTGATCTCATTTGGTTGCCGAATTTTTAATTGGCGATAGCACTACGACAATTTCACCACCGCAGCGCCGCTGCCATATTGGGGTCCATATGCATATACTTTCGTTTTACCGAGTCTCCCGCCGAGGGCACCAAGCGCAAACGCGAAATGTTTGAATCCCGCGTCCACTCGAACCTGAGCAGTAAAGTCGGGAAGTTGGCGCAATATTTCTTCGACGTCACTTGCTTCTATAAGCTTAAGGACACGTCGATTCCAGTCGTCTTCCATCGGACTTGCAATTGCGTCTTCGGAGAATGCCCGTTGATCGCGAAACTCACTTCCCGACAAACCTCCGAGCACCAGAACGACCACGCGTTTTCCTTGCGCAGTAGCCTGTGCGGCGGTCAACTCCCCTAGGGTGCGCGTACGTTCGAAGTCGTGATACAAGTTGTTGGCCACCACCAGCGTTGGAACGGCGCCCTCCGCGTTAACCAGCTTGTTCGCACTGACGGTGCCCGAGTCGATTGGAAACCCTTGAAAATCAACTAGCTTGGACGCAATGCCGGCGCGCTGCGCGGCACGAACACAAGCCCGTGCAAGCGAAACATCCGTGGTCAGGTCATAGCGCATTTCTCCGAATTCGTGCCAGTTATCGTCCACGTGCAGGCCTGCTAGTCGAGCCCGCCCCTGCCAGAGTTGGTCCAACACCGCGAACCAACGTGTCGAATAGATCACCAGCGTATCCGGCTTCAGTTCTTCGATGTCGCGCGCAACCCGCCCCATCCCGGCGACCAACTGCGCATATTGGGGCTCATCATGCTGCAGCACAAGTAGGGGGCTGGCAGGCAGCAAATACGCGCCGACGACCCCCGGTTGTTCTGACAACGCCGCTCGGTCGCTTGCAGCCGTGTCGCCGAATAGCAAGCTGCGCCATTGAAGCCATGCAGACGACTTCCGATGGCGCTGTTGCGGGAAACGCAAATCATGCACCACTCCCATCAAGCCACGCGGAAGCAACAGCATCAGCAGAATTGACAACGCGCCTAACACCAATAATCCTTGGCCAGCAACGGCAGAGAGAACGCGGTCAACCAATATATAAATTACCGCGCCGATGATGGGTCCTGCTACAGTTCCCATACCACCTGCGACCACGACAAAAACTATGTAGGAGGCCCAAGTTATGGCGAATGCTGACGGCGGCGTGATGATGACTACATCCATGAAATACAACCCTGAGGCCAGGCCGGTAATGGTGCTGCTAACTAAGAATACCGAGGCCTTAATCTTGGCCACGTCCACACCGCTAGACCGTGCCGCTTCTTCGTCGTCACGCACTGCTGTCAAAGCGCGCCCATAGGAAGAACGCATCCATCGCCAGATAATTGCTGTGGTTACCAGCATCAACCCAAACGCAACGTAGTACAACTGCAATGGAGTCACGTCCGACTTAAGTTGCATGCCACCGCCGGCACCGACTACGCGCCATTCATTGAATACTGATGCCACAGACTCGGCAATCAACCATGTGGCAACCGCAAAATATGCGCCTTGCAGGCGCAACAGTGGCAAAGCACCCAGAAAGATCAGCAGCAAGATAGCCACACGACGCACATAGTGGCTACCGAATACGTCGATCTGCGGCGCAATGACAATCAGCCATTCGTAAGCGATCCATAACGCGATTGCCACGGCCACACCTATCTTTGCACGGCGAGCACCATCCCGTTCTCTTAGCGGCAAGCACAACAGCCAGGCAAACAACAGGGATGCAACTCCCGATGCAGGCCACGCCGTCCAAATGGAGGCTGGCGTGTAATAAAAAACGATTGCCTGTGCAAAACCACCAAGTCCGATGAACACTTGCTGGCCAAAAGTAAGCAGGCCTGCGTAACCTGCCATCAGATTCCATGCATGCCCCAGCGTTGCAAAGACAAAAATGGAAAATAGCAAATGTAACAAATAACTGTTCGCTGGAAGCGCCATGGGAACCAAAAGCAAAACCAGCACTATCAGCGCAGCCCATAAGGCGCCGCTGCGACCATAAAACCCATTAATGAAATGATTAAGGCCCATAGGTTCAACTCTTGGCCAATATGCCTTGCGGGCGCAGCGCCAGCACCAGCAAAATCAATAGATAACCAGCAACCTGTTGCGCGGCGGGCCCGAAATATGTGCCGGCGAGCACTTGTACTATTCCCAGCACAATGCCCCCGACGAAACTTCCCCACAATGACCCTAGCCCACCCAGGATCACCACCCCAAACGCCATAAGCAGAAAGGGTGGGCCATCGAATGGTTGAAATGAGCGAGACATGCCAACCATGAATCCTGCTACGGAGGCTGAAGCTAGCGCAACCCCGCTCGCCACCGAATAAACGTGGTTGGTTCGCATCCCCATGAGTGAAGCAATCTCCGGATCGTCACTGGCAGCGCGAATGGCTCTGCCAATATGGGTGCTCTTCATCCAAGCGTCCAAACCAGCGAGGAGGACGGCAGCGAGGACAAAAAAGCCTAAGCGCAGCGTCGAAATACTTAAATCGTCCGAAAGTCGTATCCCTGAATAAGACCATTCATTCTTAATGGTGGCAGCATCAGAACTGAAAATCAGCAACATTCCTTGGCTAAGTACGATGGATAAGCCAAAGGTGACTAGCAGCGGAAGCATGAGACCAAAGACGGGAGACATTCCACGACTTTCGGCAGACTGAACCGAGACGTGATTTAAAAGCACGCGTTGTATGAGATAGCCCACTACATACATGAGCGGAACGACGACCACCAGTGTCAAAAATGGCGATCCAGTGGTAACCGTCTGAAGCGTGACGCACAGGTATGCGCCAACGATCAACCAATCACCATGCGCCAAGTTGACCAGCCGCATTACTCCAAAATTCAGCGCAAGGCCCACACTTATCAGTGCGTAATATCCGCCCAACATCGCACCCGACAAAATGCCGTTGATCAGGTCGATTCCGATCCAATAGAGGTCTTCGTTACCCATGGCCAGCCCCGTGCGATGCGGGAACAGTGGTGCCAAAGTAGGCCGCAGTAATTTCTTCCAAACTGACCTCGTTGGACTTTCCTTCCAGCACGATGCTTCCCTCAAGCATTACGCAAAATCGGTTCGAGGCAGATAGAGCGCGTTTTAAGTCCTGCTCGACAATGATGCTCGTAGTGCCCCCTGCAATGATGCGATGCAAATTCTTGTAGATTTCATCCACCATCATGGGGGATAGGCCTAGAGACAACTCGTCAAAAGCTATGAGAGTTGGCGACGAGATAAGGGCCCGCCCGATCGAAACCATTTGCTGCTCACCTCCGGACATCTGCGAAACAATTTGGTTCTTCCGTTCGCGCAATCGGGGAAATAGCATGTAGATTTCTTCCAATTTGGTATCAATCGTCGGCCGACAACGGGCTAGGTATGCGCCGGCCAGTAAGTTATCTTCAACGGTCATGCGGCTGAAAAGTCTTCGACCTTCGGGAACCAAGGCGAGCCCCGCTTCGACGATCTGATCAGGACCGGATTTGTCTATGCGATGACCGTTGAATTCGATACTTCCACGGATACGCGTGCTGGATCCTTGGGTCATCAGACCGGTAAGCGACTTCAGGAGCGTCGACTTGCCAGCGCCGTTGGCACCAATGATTGCCAGTACATCACCGCGTTGTAGTTCAATCGAAACATCGTAAATTGCACGCAGTTCCCCATAGTAGGCGGACAGGCTGCTTACGCTGAGCACCGGCTTGCTTACCTCGTCCAATTTAGACTCCCAGATAGACACGTTTTACCTCCGGAAGTTGGATAACATCTTGCGCAACGCCAATCGCCAAAACCTGGCCGCCGGCTAAGACCATTAATCGATCGGTCGCTGTCAGCATCGTTCTTATGACGTGCTCTATCCAAACGATGGTCGTTCCCATGTTACGGATGCGGCGTACCAAATCGATGAATTCACTGACCTCCGATTCCGTCAAGCCCGCAGCCACTTCATCAATCAGTAGGAGCTTGGGCCTCATCGCTAACGCTCTTGCCAACTCATGACGCTTACGCACCAGCAACGGCAATCGCCCCGCGAGCGTTTCTGAAAATCGCGTAAGCCCTGTTGCTGAGAGCGTCCGTTCTACCCATTCAGTTGCTTCTGCGCCAGACAGCCCTCCGGCAAACGTCGCTGCGACAAGCAAATTGTCAAAAACTGACATCTGGCCAAATGGTCTTGGAATTTGGTAGGTTCGCGCAATGCCTTTTCGAGCGCGATCATGCGTTGGGAGTGATGTAATGTCCTCATCCCTAAAGACGACACGCCCGGAAGATGGTTCAATATGCCCTGACAACATGCCAAACAAGGTAGTCTTGCCAGCGCCGTTTGGGCCAATGACACCCAGGATTTCGCCCTCGCTCACATCAAAGCTCACATCGTTTGCCACGCAAACAGCACCAAAGGATTTTGTTAACCCCCGAACATTCAGGATGTGCGCCATGCGTTCAGCGCCTCGTTCCGACGGCCTGCGCTACCCACTGGCACAACATGCTTTTCGGATCTTCGAATCCATAGATCGCAGTGAAGTGATTGGCGCTAGGCTGCTCGAAGCGCTTAGCCAGGTTTCCGACGCTCGTCCACTCCGCAAGAAAATCGTCCGACTGGCGCCGAAATTCATCCGGCTCATCCCCCCCCCATGTCACCATCGCCGGTGTCGTGCATTCACGCACGCTGAACATCGGAGAGTTTCGGCGTATTACGCCATCATCTAGTTGAATGAGCGGCTGCATCAGGCTGTAACGCAGCGGCTGTAGGTCGTAGAGACCGCTAATCATCAGGGCACCAACCAAAGGATCTTGGCTCAGTCCGTAGTCTTCGGCCCAGGGCGTTTGTAAACACATCGCAGTTAAGTGACCACCCGCAGAATGACCGCCCACCACCACGCGGCTCGGATCGCCTCCATGTCGCTCAATACGGCGCAAAACCCACGCTACTGCAGAGCGTGCCTGGCGTGTGATTTCGTCAATGCTTACTTTTGGGGCCAGGGCGTAGTTCACGACAACTGTAGTGATGCCTAGTTCGTGCAAGCCGAGCGCCACACAACTGAATTCCTTTGAAGACAACATTCGCCAGTACCCGCCATGCAGAAAAACAAAAACTGGAGCATTTCGGTCGGCAGCCGGGAAAATATCCAGAGTTTCTTCGCGCGTAGGCCCATAGGGAATATCCAGTTCGCAACGCAAGCGATGCCGCGCCAGTCTGCTTTCATCCATGTAATGGCGTGCATAGACAGTGAAGTCTGGAACCGATTGTTCAACGTCGTACTGCGCGTCGATCTCAGCCTGTGTGCCAAATTGGCGGTAGAGCTTAGCCATAGATTATCGAGTTAGCCACCGCGCGTAACACGCGGTGGCATGTAGGTTGTGAGTGAATCGAAAATCTGTTTTACTGTTGGTACAACTTCATCTCGCCCGTCTTTTTTACTGTGGGGTAGACAGCGTTGTAGACATTCTCTTTGACGAGCTTTTTCTTTGCTTCATCAAAATGCCACTGCGCACCACCGAGAGGCTGTACAGAGTAATGCTGTGCGTTGAACTTGACCTGCCCAACTACGGTATCCAAGTTGGTGGAGTCAAGGGCCTTGAGCACTGCCGCGCGGTCTTTTGTGCCAGCGCGCTGAATTGCGTCAAACAGTACGTCGTAGGACGCATCGTCGTATCCAAGCGTGGGGATGTACTGTTTGCCGGGATTCCCGCTCTCATAGGAGTCAACCAGGCCTTGCCCTTTATATCCACCGAACTTTGAAGTCCCTGGGTACGCCGGTGACCAGAAATTAACACTCAGCAAGTCATATCCAGCTTTTCCTACCGCGTTCATTGGCTCGGGGTAACCGGTAGCTTTGTCGATGATGTACATCTTTGGCTTGTATCCGGCTTGCGTGGCTTGTTGTAAGAAATTTTGCATGTCTGGAGGCGCCAAAACACCCGTCACCACCTCGACTTTTCCGCGCTTGAACTGATTTATGACGGCCGAAAAATCAGGCAAGCCCTGTGCGAAGCGGCCTGGGTCAGTAGGCTTCCACCCTTCCTTCTTGAAGGCTGGGTCAAACAACGATGCGAACACCGTGCCGTCAGCGTCATTCGGGTAAAGATAGCCAATGCTGCCATTGAAGCCGCCAGGCAGCGCCTTGATCATGCCTATATGGTTTGTAACCAGATCCGGCACAGAGAAGAAAAAGTGATAGGTGTACTTATAGGTCTTAGGTTTGCCATCAGGTCCAAATAGCCAAGCTTCCACCGGTGTATTGACAGTGATGCAGGGAATCTGGTTGCGTTCGCACAGATCAGACGGCGCATTGGTGGTGTCCGGGGTTCCCTGTGCCATCAAAAAGTCAACTTTGTCAGACAGAATTGCCCGAGTTGCAGCCTCGGCCGATCCGGCCACGGTGCTCTTCGAATCGTAAATTTTGTACTCTACCTTGCAGGACTGGTTGCCCACCTTCAAGCCGCCAGCCTTGTTGATGGGGCCGATCTTGTTTTCATCGACCCAGGGCGTGTCTTTGGCAACATCAGCCAAAGGACCGGTGATCGGTGCGACGCGCCCGATCTTGATAGTGCATTGCTGTGCGAAAGCTCCACCGCTGGACAAGCACATTGCCCCCAAAAGTGAAATTGCGAATTTGGCTCTTACCTTCATGACTGCTCCTTTGATTGTTAATAAAAAATCCGACTTAAAGCGTGAACTCAACCACTGCGGCACCACTGCCATACACAGGGCCATACCCATGGATCCGGGCGCCTGCGAAACGGCCGCCCAAAGCCCCCAACACCCAGTAAAACTGTTTGAAACCCATGTCCGCACGGGCTTCATTGGAAAATTCGGGTACGGACCGTCGCAATTGCCCTACATCACCCGACTCGATCAAATGCAAAATGCGCTGATTCCACTTGTCGTCGTCATTGCTTGCCATGCGATCATTTCGGGGATCTATCTCAGTGCGGAACATTGATCCTGACAATCCACCTACACCAACTACTGCGATACGCTTTCCTTGCTCCTGTGCGCATGCGACCGCCAAGGCGCCGAGTTTTTCTGTCGTTAGCGGGTCGTGATACAGGTTGTTCGATGCAACAACCAGCGGTCGTGCTGCATTGCCTATCCCGAGCAGGGAACAGGCCACAATCGTGCCGGTGTCAATCGGAAAGTTTTCATAGTTGACGCCCCGTGCATGCACCCCTATACGGGGCGACGCGGCAACACATGCGTGAGCCAACTCGGTATCCGAATGGATGTCATAAGGTAATTGTCCGAACTCGTGCCAGTTTTCGTCAACGTGAACGCCCTCACTGCGTTTTCGGGTCAGCCATTGTTGGTCAAGTACCGCAAACCACTGCGTTGAATACAACAGCACTACGTCGGGTTGCGAAGCCTCAAGCGCACGCCCTGCACGCTGCATCGCTGCAGCCAAACGCCCCCAGCCAAGGTCTTCAGCTTTGAGCTTGAGCAACGAACTTCCGGGCACCAGAAAAGCGGAGACTACCGGCATCTCAATCCACCAGACTTGTTCGCTGCTGCGTGGGCGCTTCGTCAATTAGGGATAGGCCCGCCTTACGCAAGTCCCAGCCCATCACTGCATTTCCGGTGCCGATGACGGTACCGTAGCCGTAGAGCTCGGCGGCAATCTCAGGGTATTGCATTGCTGCATGCATCCATGTGAATGCTCCCGACTTCACCTCTGCGAAGGCCTCTTCGATAAATTGAGGGAGTAGCTTGAAGACTTCGCGGGTCTTACCCTTACGCATCAACTCAATCATGCGCATGTCCCATTGATAACCGGCCATGGTTTGCGGGTGTTCCTTGGACATGTCTTCTGGAATCGTCGGCTCCTCGTGAAAATGCCAGTGGGATAACGTATTCGAAGCCAACAATACGGCTCGTCGCCCAGTTTTTCGGATTGCCTCGCGCGTGGCCTTACCTAGAACATCCATCTCGGTTAATCCCTCCTTCGTGTTCAGGTAATAGGGGGTGTTGTTCGCAGAAAGACCTACTACTGGAATATCCCATTGCGGTCGAATCATATGCAAGGTAGTGATTGTTCCGTAGTCAACACGGAAATTTGGGTTGCGCATCATCTTGGTCACCAGACCAGCTTTGCGCCCCTCCTCACAGCAAGCCTCGGCCAACTCGACATCGACTTCGAGTGAAAAGTCATACCGAAAGAGGTTAGGGAAGATCGGGTCTACCGACTTACCGCTAAGCTGACGAACGCCAAGAAAATGGTGACCAACCGACGTGATCCAGTGTGGTGAATGAACAAGAAGAACGTCGGGCTTCAATGCTTCAAGGTCAGCTCGGGCACGCTCATAAGCCCATCGCAACGGCTCCCATCCGCCCTGCGATCTCGGCGCATTTTGTGGTGGATTTTCACCATACACCAAGTGTGGGGGATGGGGCGCTAGGAATCCAGCAACTATTTCACCTCTAGCCATTATGTTTCTCCTGATTAGTTCTTGCTGCAGTGAAAATTCGGCTAGTCGCCAAGAAAATCATCTACCAATAACTGAAATTCCATTTCTACTAGTGCACCTAACGGCAGCGCGCTCACGCCCACCGATGTGCGCGTAGGTGGAACCACATCTGCAAAAAATTCGTCCCACGCGCGATTGACATCTGCAAAGGCTGCGAAGTCAGCACAAAAAACACGCACGACCAAGAGTTGCTCAAGAGACCAACCCCTTTCTTGCGCAAGGCGTTTCATGTTGGCAAGAATTTGCTGCGTCTCTGCGTATACGCCGCCCAAAACTAACTTTCCGCTGTCGGCGTCCAGCGCGACAAGTCCTGATACGAAAACAAAGGGCCCCGCTTTGATCACTGGGCTGTACCGAAACCGAGGCTTCGGCAGGAACTCAGAAGTCAGAACTTCGCGCTTAAAGAGTGAATTGTCATGTTTTTTCATGGTGATGAAGACAGCAATAAGAGGTATACGTTTAAATAATTAGACCGTATACGTTGTTCTTATTTGAAGTCTAAGTCCCATCAAACCAGCAGTCAAGTAGGGTTTTGTAACTTTTATTCTAAGTGTTTTCCATTATTTTCAGGTTATAGACGACGCTTGACGAGAATCAATCAATCACCTATAAACACGTAGGTATGTCTAATTAAGAAGAGTGAGATAGAACGTATACGTTTTATAATTACCGAAAATCAACTATCCTAAACGGCGCAATGAAAGTCCCATCCACCCCCACCAAAAGCATCAAACACGGTCAAGCCACGTCCATGGGCACAGAAATCCCCAGAGTGGAATTAGCTCAGGACACTGCACACGCCAGCGACCACATTAGCCCAGCCGTGCGAAAGATGCTCGACGAGTTTCGGCTTGAGGACATTAACTCGCATCTCCTACGACGCGCACATTTCGTCGCTGAGGAATTGTTTGCCCAGGAGTTTGCCGATGAATCCTTAACACCTCGTCAAAAGGCTGCCATGATCATCGTCTACCAGCAGCCGGGTTTGAATCAGAACGCCTTGGCTGATCGACTGTTCATGGATCGCAATACCGTTGCCGAGATGCTCAAACGCCTAGCGGCAACAGGAATGCTTCTTAGAATCAGCGCCAAGGACGACCAGAGAGCCTATGAGCTGTTCCTGGCGCCAGAGGGTGCCAAACTGCTAGACCGGGTGCTTCCGCGCGATGCGCTAGTTGAACGTCGCTTGCTGGAACGCTTGCCTGAGGAATACCGACCGCTTTTCGTAAAGTGCATCCGAATGATTGTCGAACCTCAGAATCGAGAAGGCTCAGGGTTCTGATTTACGTTTATTTTTATATATATTCTGGAGACCTAATGTGATGCAAATAAATTTTGGACTTGTTCTGGTGACGATCGTTGTTATCGTCATCTTTATCGCAATATTGTGGTGGGTTCTCTCAAAGCTATATCAACGCTCAACCACCGAATTAGCGTTCGTTCGAACAGGGTTCATGGGCGAGCGAGTGGCCATATCAGGGGGGGCATTGGTCATTCCCGTGCTGCATGAAGTAACACGCGTCAACATGAACACGATGCGCATCAGTCTTGCGCACCACAATGAAGATGCTCTCATCACACAAGACCGGCTGCGCGTTAATGTTGAGGCCGACTTCTACATTCGGGTGAAGCCTGAGCATGTTGCAGTGAGTGCTGCAGCGCGTGCATTGGGAAGCAAAACGACATCGTCTGATGGCATGAAGCAGTTGCTTGAAGCCCGCTTCAGTGATGCACTTCGTACCGCTGCAGCCCAGCAGTCGATGGAGACCTTGCATGAAAATCGTGGAGCCTTTGCAACTCGCGTCCGGGAACTCGCGTCGCATGGAATCGACGCGAGCGGACTAGAGATTGACAGCGTTTCCATCTCAAAGTTAGATCAAGCCTCGCGTGAGTTCTTCAATCCGAACAACGCATTCGATGCTGCCGGTCTGACCAAACTTACTGAAGAGATTGAAGAGCGCCGCATGCGTCGCAACGAAATTGAAAGAGATTCACAGGTAGCCATCCAACGCAAGAATTTGGCAGCGGAGCAGCAAATGCTTGAACTGCAAAAAGAGGAAGAATTCGCAAGGCTCATGCAAGAGCGAGAGATTGCAGTCCGCAGGGCTCAACAGCAGAGCCAGATCACTGTTGAGTCGTCTGACATGAAGCGGACATCACAAATTGCGGAAGTCAATGCGTCTGAGGCTGTGGAAAAGGCGCGCTTGGCATCGGATCGCACCATTCGCGAAGAGAAGGTGCGATTTGAACAGCAAATAAAAGAGATAGAGATAGCCCGAACGCGTAGCATCGAAATTGCAGAAACGCAACGGCGCAGTGCGCTTGAGATGGCGCAACAGGCCAGTGAGATTGATATTGCAAAACACTCCAAGCTGCGCAACGCGGCACTCGCTGAAGCAGAAGGCAGTCGTGCGCTTGCGGTGAAAGCGGAAGAGGCGGTGATCTCGACGCGTGAAATTGTTAGGGCCGAACGTGAGAAGGACTTGTCCCTCATAGCTGCGGCTCGTGAAGTTGAAGCCAAGGGCTTGGCTCTCGTTCACCAAGCACAGGCTGAGTGTGATGCTGCCGTGCGACGGGCGGAGACTGTACGTGTGCTCGCGCAGGCTGATTCTGATGCTGAAAAATTGCGCAATGACAGTGCTGGGATGCGATTTGAAACTGAAGCCAAGGGGCGGCGTGCAATCAATGAGGCTGAGAACATCGCAAGCCCTGAAGCTATGGCATTGCGCGCCAAGCTGGCTGCGATTGACCACATAGAGGGCGTTGTACGTGAAAGTGCAAAGCCACTTGAGCGTATCAGTGAAATAAAAATTATACACGTCGACGGCCTAGGGCAGAGTCAAGGCGTTGGAGATGCAGGCTCAGGTGGCGGCAGTATCTCCGACCAAGTAATGACAAGCGCACTTAAGTACAAACTTCAAGCCCCGCTGGTAGATGCTCTTATGGAAGCTGCGGGAATGCAGGGTGGGCATCCCTCTGATGTCCTCAAGGTCTGAGAGTCCTGCAAGAAAAAGAACTCCGATTATTGAACGCCCCCTATGGATCAGGCGCCATGAGTGCGCCTTAGCCATGTCCGTAAGGGGGTATTGCAAGTACGGCGTGAAGATTGAAGTGGCCCCAAAAGTCAAGACAGACTTGATGGCAGTTTAAGTTGCACTCAACTTCTGGCAGCTGGACGGCGCTGCCCCCGTTTTTTTAATAACCACAGGCAAGCTGTGAAGCACGAAAATTAATCCCATTAGGATCGACGTCTGTCTCAGAATCCTAGAACCCGCGCTTGCAGAAATGCCGTACAGCTGAAGCCGATGGGCCAGGCGATGGTGCGAAACCAAGCAATACCAAATGCGCACAGAAGTACGCAGGCATCACGGGCCAGCATGCAAACAATGAGATTGCATGCATTGGAAAGTCTGTTAAGGGTTCTCTAGACGGGGGCGTTCACTGCTAGTGCCATCCTCGTAGGTCATCGTCGCCCTATGACCGTTAACAGTCATACGCACCTGAACAAACCAGTCCTCAGTGCCAATCTCGCAAAGGTGGCTGGCAATGGCATCCATCATCCAAAAGCACTCAGCCTCTTCAGCCAGGTGCTTGGTGCCATCTGTCAGCAGGTGCCTGCGGCTGAGTTGGTAGTACTTTTCAGTGCCAGTGAAATAGCTCAGTTGTGTTGGGTCGAACTTTTTCATCGCTGCGTCCTTCTTGGATTGAATGACTACAGTTTT
>TARA_B110000503_G_scaffold143786_1_pt1 | contig 15841 bp, 13 predicted proteins | sample TARA_B110000503 | Tara Oceans TARA_B110000503 (sample SAMEA4397472) | marine metagenome | biome: Polar Biome; feature: [SRF] surface water layer (ENVO:00010504); material: water (ENVO:00002006), including particulate matter (ENVO:01000060) such as... | depth 5 m | reverse complement strand
CCTTTAAAAGAAGGCTGAAAGACTTTCCCGTGAAGGTAGATTACATCAACCGTTTTAAGACGAAGAAAGAACAAAAGGAAACGCTGCGAAAGGTTGAAAATGGAGAAGTAGATATACTCATTGGAACGCACCGAATTGTAGGAAAAGATGTAAAGTTCAATGATTTGGGCTTGATGGTAATTGATGAAGAACAGAAGTTTGGTGTAAGTGTAAAAGACAAGTTAAAACTGTTTAAGGTGAATGTTGATACCTTAACGCTGACGGCAACTCCAATTCCGAGAACGCTCCAATTTTCCTTAATGAAGGCGAGAGATTTGTCAGTCATAAATACACCGCCACCCAACCGACAACCTATATTAACGGAAGTTCGAACCTTTGACGAGGAGCTAATTCGAGATGCGATTGCCTATGAAATTAGCAGAGGTGGACAGGTGTTTTTCATTCACAACCGGGTGCAAAACATTAAAGAAGTTGCAGGAATGATCCAGCGCTTGGTGCCAGATGCTCGGGTATTGACCGGTCACGGACAGCTTAAAGGTGAGGATTTGGAAGAGCGAATGATGAGTTTCATTAACCATGAATTCGATGTGTTGGTAGCTACCACCATTATTGAAAGTGGCTTAGACATTCCCAATGCAAATACCATCATAATCAACAATTCGAATAATTTTGGATTGAGCGACTTGCACCAAATGAGAGGGCGAGTGGGGCGTTCGAATAAAAAAGCATTTTGTTACTTGTTGGCGCCGCCGATGGTTTCTTTAACGCCAGAAGCCCGCAAGCGTTTGCAAGCCATAGAGCAGTTTTCGGATTTGGGCAGTGGGTTTCAAATTGCAATGAAGGATTTGGACATTCGAGGAGCAGGAAACCTGTTAGGAGCGGAGCAGAGTGGATTTATTTCTGAAATTGGCTTTGACATGTATCAGAAAATTTTAAACGAGGCCATTCAAGAGTTGAAAGAGACCGAGTTTAAAGAAATGTACGACGAGCTGCAAACGGCCTTTGTGCACGATTGCCAAATTGAAACAGACTTGGAAATTCTTATTCCCGACGATTACGTAAGCAACATTGCAGAGCGAATCAACCTGTACAAGGAATTAGACAATTACGAGACTGAAGAAGAGCTCGCCAACTTTGAAAAAGAGCTAGTCGACCGTTTTGGTCCGGTACCTGAGCCAACCAAAGAAATGATACTAGCGTTGAGGTTACGTTGGGTGGGGAAAGCCGTTGGAATAGAGAAATTGGTGTTGAAGCAAAACAAGTTAATTTGTTATTTCATTGCCAACCAAGACTCGTTGTATTACCAATCTCCGTTGTTTACTAAAGTGTTGAATTTTGTGCAGAAAAACCAAAACCTTTGCACGCTAAAAGAACGCAACAATCGGCTAAGTTTGGTTTTCGATAATGTAAAAACAATTGTGAAGGCATTGGATTTGTTGGGTAGGATTTAACGTTTTGTGTATGTGGCGTGTGCTACAGTAGTTGTTTGAAATTCGAAGATAGAGAAAAAGCGAAAAGCACTGACCGTTCTCCGTCCAAATATGTCTTCCGTACTCATCTTTAAGGATTAGGTAAGCTGCACAAGCTATGAAAAGCAAACCTTAACAGCTTTTGAACGGCTTATTTAAACAACTGATTTTATTACTAGAATAGCACATGCCATATACATGTTGTTGTGTGCTGTTTTTATTCTTTAATATTCATTTCATTATAAGAATGAGAGGCACAGTAGACTATATCATTTAGTGCTTTATTATTACAATTCTTCCAAATGCATTTATTTGCAGACTCTCCTCGACTTTGCTTTAATAAGTCAATTTCTAATGCCCTAGAATCAAAAGACTCCCAATTAGAATCCTTCGGAAGTTTTACCATATAGTCAGTTTGATACTTGTCTGGAGTGCTTAATCTCCAATAGTCATTCGTCTTTGGGTCTTTAAAAACCTTATACCAAGGAATGTCTTGCACAAATTCAAAGTCATTATCACCCATTTGTTTCAATTCACTCGTCAAATAATATATTGGCTTATTCAGCTTCATTTTATAATTGCACACAACACCCAGATAAACGGAAAGGTGCGTTTATTTCCCTTATGTTCTGAAGTGTTTTCGAAACTCCAAGATAAGAGAAAGATCTTGATTCATAGAAAAGGAAATAGCAGTAAAAGATGCTACAATTGTGGAAAGTGTTGGAGAGAAAGGATATCCTTTTCCGCATCTAGAAACGTGCTCCTCTTTTAATATTTTAAGGAATAGATAATGAAGGAGTGGAGTGAGAAGTCAATTTAAAAGGGCAATGAGCTAAACGATAAAAGAAGATTATTTTGAAGAAGAAAGCTGATAAAAATGATGCATGCTAAACACATGTGGCAAACTTAAACAGGATAGAATGATGAAGAATAGACCGATGTAATTTTCACCTTCAAACAGCAAAAAATAGAAAATAATAGCTGCTCCACCAATGGTAAATGGAAAGGCATTTTTCCACATTACCCATGATCCTTTATCTAAACCAACGGAAAGGTGTTTCCAACCATTGATGCTATGTTGTAAGACGAAATATATTCCAAATGCCATCAATAAAGACAATTGACTTGCCATTAATAGATAAATTAACGTGAGTAGCAAGTAGGTAGATTTGTTTAATCGTGCTAAAATAAGACCAGAAGAAACAGCCAATACTTGAATGAACAACAACCCGTTATGAGGTATTTCATGAAGTAGGTTTACAGCAGCTAGATTAGGGATTTGCTTCAAGATATCGCTTAATTCTTCTACATGGAAAAATAGAATCACAGTTAAAAGGATAACACCCCATAAGAAGGACTGCCAACCCTGCTTTAAGTTCCATTCTTTAAAATCGGCTTGTCCAAAGTGCCAAGCAGAATAGAGTATAAAAAGTATTAATGCCACATCGGAGGAGAACCACCAAACTATTCCAAAAAGGGCACCTTTGAGTAGGTAGCTCAGCACAAAATAGATAAGCTGTTTAGTGGAACTAATTTGCTGAGTGGTGAGATGATCTAAAGCACCATGTGCTAACCCTACCGATAAAAATCCTAGTGCTAAAATGCCCCAAGCAATAAATTCAAACTGTAAGAAAGAAAGCAGGATGGCAATAGCTGTAAAAATTAAAGGCAATGTTATAATTGGTAATCGATTAATTTGGTGGTAGATGTCTTTTAAAGCTGCTGTTATAAATAGCTTTTTGGGTAATTTAGAAAAAATAAATACCTCTTCTGAATGTGTTGATTTTTCTCTTAAAAACCTTAGTACGTTAATTATAGGGACTTTTTTAAATAGCGTTTCAAATACTTTTTTTCCTTGAAGTGGTGTACTGCTCAATATTTTCAAGAGCAATCGATCATAAAATGAAAACCTTTCTTTTCTTGCCTCTCTTTCGGGTTTTCGATTACTTTTTAATGCTTCTGTTTGCAAAATAGCATCTTCTGCCATGGCATGAAAAGCATAGCCTGTGGAGCATTTTAATAGGTTCGCTCGCACTCCCATATTGATCCAATTGTCTCCAAAGTCAGCAACTTCAATTTTGCCGGAATGCATAGGAATTACGCCTACTTCAACTTCAAGTTTTTCGAAGGTGGTGCCTAGTTGTTGAACATGGTCTTGCAGAATAGTATTGGCTTCTTCTTTGGTTAACTTTTCTTTACCAAATCGGGTTAACTCAACAAGTGCTGTATCAGACTCAAATGGGAGAACGTAAACAAATTGTGTAGATTGATTTTGAGGAATATTAAAATCCATCAAGACCATGGAGGAAACATCAAATACAGGTTTATTCGTTTTAATTTTCCATCCGTAAAATGATTGGTATAAACTACTTTGGTTCTTTTGTAGTTTTGAAAAAGTCGGGGGACGACTGTCAAAAATTTTATGGCAATGTAACACAGATCCACCGGTAGTAACTTCAATATAATTAGAGCCTATAGTAGGAGTATTATCTAAGGTGCTTTGAAAATAGCTAACCTCACTTAGGCTTAAAGCCTTTTTTGTTTTGTTAGAAAGGTCAGGGCCTTTAACGTGATAATAACTTAACGGCTGTATGTTTTGTTTGGTGATACCGGCAATCTCAATCTGTTTCCAACTGTGGCTAGCCAACTCTTCAAGATTCAAGGCAAAAAGCTCTTCTTTTGTAGACCAAAAACAGAATGTTTTCTCATCAGTGAATTTACTGCTTGGTTCTATAATGGCAATGGTTTTTCCATCGAGTAAGCCGTTTTTGTACAGACTTAAAATCAGCAAACTGTTGGCCGCACCGAGTCCAATAAATAGGAAATCATATACTGAAGAAGTATTGGCTAAAGCAGGCTGTTTCATCTGTCCTTGAATGGATAGTGTTGCATAAAAAAAGGGATGATAATTATTAAACTATCACCCCTTTCATTAATTATAAGATAGATTATGCTTTTACTGTTGCATCATCCGTTCTGCTTAATGCATAAATCACTAAACCGAAACCGATTTTGTTAATTGCATCCGCAATGTTATAAACGATATCCATGGCGTTAAGTGCCGCTGCTGCATCTGATACTAATTGTATTCCAAATAATCCGCCTGGAGTACCAAGTATGTAACCTAAAGGATAGATAGCCCATCCAACTAAAACAAACCATCCAAGTACTTTTGTAGCTTTTGCTACCTGAGGTCCTGCTTCTTGAGCAAGTTTTGAAACTTCTCCAAACCAAACTAGGTATACAATGTAGAAGTATGCAATACCAGATATTACACCCCAAAGGACACTACTATCTCTAGCTAGAACTTCACCAATATAACCTGTTACTAACATCACTAATGATGCAAATATCAATTTCCAAAGCAAACCAATTTTTGCACCTGCTTTTTTCGTGATTAAGTAAAATTCCACACACATTAATGGAACAGTTAAGATCCAATCAACATAACGGAAAAATGTAGGAGATTCACCCGTCTCAAGGTTGTAACTTCTCATGTAGTAATAATGCACTGCTGCAATAAACGTAATTAAGCCTGAAACAAGGACTGAGGTTCTCCATTGTTTAGAGGTGTTGTTTAACTCTAGAAAGAAAAATACTGATGCGGCCATCATGGCCATTGTTCCGATAAAGAATGTAAAAGCAACATAATTGTCACTAGCAATTGTTAAGTGTTCCATAATTTTATTTTTAAAAGTTTAAATGTTTAGGACTTAACACAAATATCTAAAAAAATGTTTAAAAAACATTAAAGAAAGTTAAATTAAAAAAGAATTTTTATTTTTTAATAAAATTAAATCAATTATTAAGATTAAAATGAATTAGTTGTATTATTTAATTTTTTTGAACAAATTCAAGAAATACTTTCACCATCCATTTTTTTATAGTTCAACCCCTATTTGGCAGTTTTGGGTGGGCCTAAAATGGGAGAAAAATGAAGTTAAAAAGGAAGGTAAAGTCTAATTCGCCCGAATGGCTTCTACAGGATCGAGTCTACTAGCTTGATAAGACGGAACAATTCCGGCAATAATTCCAATTCCGGCAGAAAGTCCGAAGCCCAATAAAATGTTGTTGAGGCCAAGCGTTGTTGGAAAATCGGCTACGTAAGTCATAACTAACGTGCCGATGAAAATGAAAAACAATCCTACCGCTCCCCCAATCAAGCATAGAAAAACAGATTCAAATAGAAACTGGAAGAGGATGAAGAAGTTTTTTGCACCCAACGATTTTTGAATTCCGATAAGGCTGGTACGTTCCTTTACTGAAACAAACATAATGTTGGCAATACTAAAACCTCCTACTAGAATGGAGAAAATTCCAATCACAAAACCCGAAATGTTGATGACTCCAAAAATTTGATCAAACCCTTGAGAAATCATACTCATCTTGTTAAGGGCAAAATTGTCTTTCACTTTTGGCTTTAATTTTCTCAAGGAGCGCATCACTCCTGTCAGTTCATCAGTTAAAGCATCTAGAGAGTTGGGCTTCGCTTTAACCATTATAACTGCGCTAGAACTTCTGCTTCTCAGGTTATAAAAATTCCGTGCAAATTGCAAGGGCATAAACATCTTTCGGTCATTTGACTGTCCCATCATGCTTTCACCTTCTTTTTCGATCACACCAATCACTTCAACTTTTCTGCCTTTAATTTTTATTTTTTTGCCCAAAGGGTTATTTGTTCCAAACAGCGAGCTGGCAATATCTGCTCCAATTACTGTAACCGGTCTGCCACTGTTGCTTTCCAATTCAGTAACGTAACGTCCTTTTTCAATTTTTAAATCCCATATTTTATTGTACTCAGAGGTAACTCCGGTGCCTTGAACATTATCCATAGAATTGTTCTTGTACTTAATCGTGTTAGATCCACCTACTACCATGGCGACAGATTCGGCGTTATGGAGCTGTTTTTTCAGCATTTTAAATTCATCTAAGTCAGGCTGTGGTCGGCGAATATAATCCCACCAAGCTTGGTTTGGGTCGAAATCCCAAGGCATTTGAGCTACATAGATTACGTTATCGCCTAAACTTGAAATGCTGCTTCGAATGTTATTTTCTAGAGAATCTACCATGGTGAAAACAGAAACCATGGCAAAAATGCCAATAGTAATACCGAGTAAGGAAAGTATGGTTCGCAATTTGTTGACAATGAGTGAGTCAATTGCAAATATTAAACTTTCTTTTAAGAGCCTTAGGTAGAGCATGTAGTTGTTTAAAGTGCCAAGTTAAGGGAAGAAAATTGTTTTCGAAGTACCGTTTATATAAAAAGTACCCGCGGCGTCCTTCTAGCTAATTGTTCACTTCATTACTATATCTGTGCAATTTTTCTCGAACAAATGAGTCGTAATCGTCTACTTCAATTCCAAAAACATCTTTCAGAGCGGCATGAAAGTTTTCATCGTTTTTCCCTAAGTTAAGGAGTTTAAAGAGACTTTCTTTTCCGCCAAACTCTTCCATAGCTAATTTACAAAACAAACCTCCTATTGTGCATTTCAAACTCGTATCGTCATCTAATTTTTTATCTTCAGGAAGGTTTGAAAAGTTCAAGCTGTCTATCTGATTGGCGATTTTTTTCAAATGATATTCTAAGGGGTATGAAACTGAGCCACCCAAGTAAGTAGCACAGCCTTCATCGAACCCATTAGTGCGCATCAAAGTCTGCGGTATATAAGTGTACCAATTCATGCGGATAATAAGGGGAGTTGTTGGCAGATAATAGAATACCTTCTTCTGGCATAGCAATGCCACCTGTTTGGCCATCGGATGTTAAAAATGTCATGCAATTATATCCCAACAATTCACTATAGTCTTTTAAGTTTTTTAGCACAATTACCGATATCTTTTTCTGGGGTAATTCGAATAAATTGGCCATTATTTCATTAAAAATGACCATTTTTTGCTCTAAACTATCATTTCTTTGCACTTTTTTGGAATATAGGAAGGTTAGGTTGTCAGTATTAGAAATTGTAAAATCTTCTAAGTTTTCACCTAAACAATCAATAAAATAAGGTCGGTTTAATCCGTCAAAGGAAATTAGCAGATTCATGATTTTATAGGTGAAACCTTCTTGCTCAATTTCTAATTTAGCTTCAAACACGTTATTTTCTAATTCTCTTATTCCAAGAATTTTTGGCTGGTACTGAGTAAAAAATTGTTTTTCAAAATTCCCTTTCAAGAAAAAATCTTGCTGGTGGGTAAGAATTTTAGAATCCTAGAGTGCATTTCTTTTTTCAAGAGTTGAGTCTTACATGAGATCGAAGTAGTGCTCAATAAAATCGGCTACTTCTATTTTTTTGGTGCTGTAGGTTTTAAAAAGTCCCGAACGTAAAATGCTTATCGTCTCACTTCTTGTTTCTGTTTGGGTAGTCGTTTGCTTTTTATCTTGACAAGAGCTAGTGTTCACTTCGCTTACAAGTAAAACGATTACGGCAAGTTTAATTTTCATGGCTTTCAGGTTGAAAAATGAAAGTAAGGGAATTTGACAATTCATTCTAATTTTTTAAGTTTTCACAAGAAAATTTAATGGCTTTTAAGGATTTATTTTAACTAATAAAAATGACTGGTTGATAACTCTTGTAAATTGTTCATTTCTTCTTCTTAAATGAGCTTTAATTCCTTTCAAACATTTAAGATAATCGTTAACCTTGTTAGGATAAGAAAATTCCTTCATGTCAGATAAGAAAACAATAAAAAACGCTTTAATATCAGTGTTTTATAAAGAGGGCCTAGATGCCATCGCTTTGCAATTGCAAAAGCTAGGAGTGAATATTTACTCAACAGGTGGAACTCAAAAACACCTGGAAAATTTAGGTATTAACATTCACAGAGTAGAAGACCTTACTTCTTACCCTTCTATTTTGGGTGGTAGAGTGAAAACGTTGCACCCAAAAGTGTTCGGAGGAATTTTGAGCAGGCGAGGCCTGGCGGAAGATGAAAAGCATTTGGCGGAGTATGAAATTCCTGAGTTTGACTTGGTAATTGTTGATTTGTACCCATTTGAAGAAACGCTTGCAGCTGGAGGTTCGGAAGCCGAGATTATCGAAAAGATTGATATTGGAGGAATTTCGTTGATTCGAGCAGCTGCTAAAAACTTTAATGACGTTTTAACCGTATCCTCTAGGGAACAATATTCAGAAGTCTTGAGTTTGTTGGAAGAGAAAGGCGGAGAAACGAGTAAAGCTGACCGAAAAGCAATGGCAAGAAAAGCCTTTGACATTTCGTCCCACTACGATTCGAAGATATTTGATTACTTCAACGCTGAAGGGGAGACTGAATCGCTGAAGTTAAGTGAACGTGAAGCCTCAACTTTGCGGTACGGAGAAAATCCTCATCAAAAGGGAACTTTTTACGGTGATTTGAACGCGATGTTTGAAAAATTGCACGGGAAAGAGTTATCTTACAATAATTTGTTAGATGTTGATGCAGCGGTAAATTTGATTGCAGAATTTAAAGATGATGGTCCAACTTTCGCTGTTTTAAAACATAACAACGCTTGTGGGATTGCGACAAGGAAAAGTATGTCTAGCGCATACGCTGCTGCTTTAGCCGGAGATCCTGTTTCAGCTTTTGGAGGAGTATTAATTGCCAACGATACAATTGATTTGGCAACAGCTGAGCAGATTCATTTGTTATTTTGCGAGGTGGTTATTGCTCCATCATACGAAGCAGAGGCGTTGGAATTGTTGAAGGGCAAGAAGAATAGAATTATTCTAAGGCAGAATGATGCAGAAATGGCTAAAAAGACGGTTAGAACCGCACTGAATGGCTACTTGATGCAGGACAAAGATTCGCAAACGGAAACGAAAGCGGATTTTACTACGGCAACAAAATTGGAGCCAACAGAAGATGAAAAAGACGATTTGGTTTTTGCAGCCAAATTGGTAAAGAATACAAAGTCGAATGCGATTGTTTTTGTAAAACATGGTCAACTGTTAGCAAGCGGAACTGGTCAAACATCCAGGGTTGATGCGCTGCAACAAGCAGTAGTTAAGGCCAAGCATTTTGGGTTTGACTTGGCAGGAGCTGTGATGGCATCTGATGCATTTTTTCCTTTTCCCGATTGTGTGGAGTTGGCAAAAAATGCAGGAATTACCGCAGTAGTTCAACCAGGCGGCTCAATCAAGGATCAATTGTCTATCGATTACTGCAACAACAACGATTTAAAAATGGTATTCACGAGTGTTCGCCACTTTAAACATTAAAAAGTATGGGATTTTTTGATTTTTTTACGCAAGAAATTGCAATTGACCTTGGTACAGCAAACACGTTGATTATTCACAACGAAAAAGTAGTAGTGGATGAGCCTTCAATTGTTGCAATCGAAAGAAGTACTGGAAAAGTAATTGCCGTTGGGAAAAAAGCCATGCAAATGCACGGTAAAACCCACGAAAATATTAAGACTATTCGTCCATTGAAAGACGGAGTAATTGCCGATTTCCAAGCTGCAGAATACATGATTCGTGGAATGATTAAGATGATTAATCAAAAGAAGCGTTTTTTCAATCCATCGTTGAAAATGGTAATTTGTATTCCTTCTGGGATTACAGAAGTTGAAAAGAGAGCGGTAAAAGATTCAGCAGAGCATGCAGGTGGCAAAGAAGTATACTTAATCCACGAGCCAATGGCTGCTGCAATTGGAATAGGAATTGATGTTTTAGAACCTATGGGCAATATGATTATTGACATTGGGGGTGGAACTTCAGAAATTGCTGTAATCGCCTTAGGAGGAATTGTTTGTGATAAGTCAATTAGAGTTGCAGGAGATGATTTTACCAATGACATCGTAGATTACATGCGTCGTCAACATAATTTACTAATTGGAGAACGCTCTGCTGAAAGAATTAAAATTGAAGTAGGTTCTGCTTTGCCAGAATTAGACAATCCGCCAGATGATTACCCAATTCAAGGTCGTGATCTAATGACAGGGACACCCAAAGAAATTAAAGTTTCTTACGTGGAGATAGCGCATGCATTAGACAAATCCATAACCAAGATTGAGGCAGCAATTTTAAATGCATTGGAAATGACTCCTCCGGAGCTTTCTGCAGACATTTATAGAACAGGGTTGTACTTAGCTGGCGGTGGTTCGCTGCTTAGAGGGTTGGATAAACGAATCTCATTAAAAACGAAATTACCAGTTCACGTAGCAGAAGACCCACTTAGAGCGGTAGCTAGAGGAACTGGAATTGCATTAAAAAATTCAGCTAAATTGCCGTTTTTGATTAGAAATTAATAGTAAAACGGGGACATGCGGAACTTAATCGCCTTCATTCGGAAGTATTCGTTCTTTTTCCTATTTTTGGGTGTGGAGGTGCTCGCTTTCTACCTTATTTTAAAGAACAATCACTTTCAAGGTTCTTCTTTTTTGAACTCTACCAATAAAGTTACTGGAGGTATTTATACTAGATACTCGAACTTAGCGGAGTATGTTAATTTAAAAGAAGTTAACGATGCTTTAAGTGATGAGAATAGACTGCTGAGGGAGAATCAACTTGGTAGTTTCGAGCGGGTGTTTGGTGAAAATATAATCGTTAAAGACACAATTTATAAACGCAAGTATTTATATACAAAGGCAAAGGTGATCAATAACTCTACTCATAGGCAAAACAACTACTTAACCCTAAGTATTGGCTCTAATAATGGTGTAGAGAATGGCATGGGGGTAATTGGGCCAAGTGGAGTAGTAGGAGTAGTCAAAAATGTATCTGCTAATTATGCATCGGTGGTTTCTGTGTTACACAGAGAGTCTAAGATTAGTGTGAAACTGAAAAAGTCTGACTACTTTGGTTCTATGCAATGGGATGGAGAAGACTATCGAATGATCGGGTTGAAAGACATACCCAATCATGTTTTACTGAATGAGGGAGATACTGTGGTTACTAGTGGCTATTCCAGTATTTTTCCTGAAGGATTGGCTACTGCTGTAATTAAAACTTTCGAAGTCCTGGAAGGGGAGAACTTTTACAAAATCCAAATGCAGTTGCTTAATGACTTTAGGCAATTAACGTATGTCTACGTGGTGAAGAATAACACTTCTACAGAGTTGAAAAAAATAGAATCAGGGAGGGAGAATAGCGATGATTAAGTCATTTGTAACATATCCGCTTCAGTTTATTGTGTTTGTTTTGCTTCAAGTGCTTATTCTTAATAATGTTCAATTGGGAGGCACCGTCAACCCTTACCTATATATTTTATTTATTCTTTGGTTGCCTATTGAGTTAAACAAGGCCTTGGTAATGGGAATAGCTTTTGTGTTGGGAATAAGTATAGATATATTTACTGATACCATGGGTATGCACGCATCGGCCTGTGTTTTTTTAGCCTTTGCACGGCCTTATGCACTGAATATACTTGCTCCAAGAGATGGGTATGAATTGAATGTTTCGCCTACGGTTGGAGGCTTAGGATGGTTCTGGTTTCTGCGCTATGCAACTATCTGTGTATTTTTACATCATTCTTTCCTCTTCTTTGTCGAAGTATTTAGATTTTCTGAGTTTTTCGATACCCTTGGACGAGTTTTAGCAAGTTCAATCTTTAGTCTTGTCTTGATTTTTTTGGCCCAAGTTTTTAGTTCTAATGCCGAAGATAGAAGATGAGGCAATACGAATCAAGGCAGTTTATAATTGGGGCAATTTTTTTAGTTGTTGGAATTATATTTTTAATTAGGCTTTTTTACGTTCAAGTAATCGACAGTCATTATAAATTAGATGCGACGAACAATGTGTTACGCACAATCGTGAAATACCCTGCTCGTGGGTTGATTTATGACAGAAACGGAACGCTGCTAGTTTACAATGAAGCTGCCTATGATTTAATGGTTGTACCTAAAGCCATTAAAGAAGATTTTGATACAACAGGTTTCTGTGCTTTGCTAGAAATGTCAAAGGATGACTTTGACGAACGCTTTAATAGGGCAAAAATATATTCAAGGTACAAGGCATCAATTTTTGAGAAGGAAATTTCAGCAAGGGCTTACGCAAAAATACAAGAGCAACTTTTCAACTATCCAGGCTTTTTTGTGCAGACGAGAACGCTTCGAACTTATCCAAAACAAACAGCAGCTCACATGTTGGGCTATGTGGGAGAAGCAAATCCAAAAATAATTGAAAAGGACTCCTATTACAAATCAGGTGATCACATAGGAATTAGTGGTATTGAGAAGCATTACGAAAAAGTACTTCGCGGTAAACGAGGACAAGAAATTCAAATGGTGGATGTTTTTAACCGACCAAAAGGGAAGTTTCAAGATGGAGCATTTGACACCACCGCCGTTTCAGGAAGTAACTTGACACTTACCATTGATGCTGAATTACAAGCCTATGGTGAAAAATTAATGCAGAATAAAAAGGGCAGTATTGTCGCCATAGATCCTTCAACAGGAGAAATATTAGCACTGATTAGTATGCCTACTTACGATCCAAATTTATTAGTGGGTAGGGAGCGATCCGTAAATTATGGAAAGTTAAGTCAAGATACATTGAAGCCTCTGTTTAATAGAGCGTTAATGGCAAAATATCCTCCTGGTTCAACCTTTAAAAGTATCAACGCTTTAATTGGATTGCAAGAGGGAGTGTTAACACCTTCGATGCTGTACTCATGTAGCAGAGGTTATAGCTTTGGTGGCAGGAAAATGGGTTGCCATGTGCATTCATCTCCAGTAAACTTAGAGTACTCCATTCAAACCTCTTGCAATGCTTATTACTGCAACGTGTTTAGAAGTATTATTGACAATTACCCAACCGCAGAGGAAGGGTATAATGTTTGGAGGACCTATGTTACTAATTTTGGATTAGGTAAAAAAACTGGGATTGACTTACCAAATGAATTGAGTGGTTTTGTTCCAGAAACGGAGTATTACGATAGGTATTACTTGAAAGGTAAATGGCATTCAACAACAATTTTGTCATTGGCTATTGGACAAGGCGAATTGGGATTTACTCCTCTTCAAATGGCGAATATGGTTACTGCAATAGCAAATAGGGGGTATTATATTACGCCTCATATTGCTAAAGAAATAAATGGCCAACCCATCACCGAGTTCGATTCTACAATTGTTAGAAATGAAACTGGCATAGATGCGAAGTATTTTAATGAGGTCGTAGAAGCCATGTATAAAGTTGTGGAGCAAGGAACAGGAACTTCAGCGAAAATAGACTCTATACAAGTTTGTGGAAAGACTGGTACAGTTCAGAATCCACATGGAGACGACCATTCGACTTTTATCGCTTTTGCTCCGAAGGATAATCCAAAAATTGCACTTTCTGTTTATGTAGAAAATGGGTATTGGGGGTCTCGATGGGCTGCGCCCATAGCGGGTTTGTTAATTGAAGAATACTTGAGAGATACCATAACTCGACCGCACATAGAAAAGCGAATGTTGGAGGGTAATTTAATCGGAACAGGGCCTAAAATTATAACAAATGAGGGGGAGTAACAGTCTGATTGACAATATAGATTGGGTGACAGTGGGCTTGTACTTGCTTTTAGTTTTAGCTGGTTGGTTAAACATTTACGCTGCGGTTTACAACGAAGAGTTTGAAAGTATTTTTGATACCACCCAGCGTTACGGCAAGCAGTTGCTCTGGATAGGAACTGCGGGGGGCATCGCAACTGTTATTCTTCTCATTGATGAACGATTCTTTTCCACTTTTGGCTATTTAATTTATGGCTTCACCCTTTTCTTGTTGGTTGCTGTATTGTTGGTCGGAGCTGCTACGAAAGGTGCAACATCTTGGTTTGCCATAGGGGGATTTAAAATTCAACCCTCAGAATTTTCCAAGTTTGCGACCAACTTAGCTCTAGCAAAATACCTGAGTACCCTCAACATTCGAATGACCGATTTCAAAACAAAATTAACTGCGGCAGCTATTATTGGAATTCCCGCTGTGTTGATTTTGTTGCAGAATGATACTGGTTCTGCCTTGGTATATGGAGCATTTATTTTGGTACTTTTTCGAGAAGGACTGTCAGGTAATTTTTTGCTAATCGGCTTAGTAACGACTTTCGTGTTTGTCATTACCCTTATTTTTCAAAATGAGGTATACCAATTACCCTTCGACTTTGAATTAACAGGAGGATGGATGCTCATTGTTGTGCTCTTTTTAATCATGAGTTTGGTGTATTATTTCAATCGTAAAAAGAAACAAATACTGCTTTTTGCTGCGGTAATTTTCATTGCCTGTTCAGGAATGGTAAAAAGCGTAGACTATGTTTTTAACAACATACTGGAACCTCATCAGTCAAAACGTATCAACGTAATGTTGGGCATAGAATCCGATCCTTTCGGTGCAGGCTATAATGTGAACCAATCTTTAATTGCAATAGGATCAGGAGGCTTTTCCGGGAAAGGCTACTTAAAAGGTACTCAGACGAAATACGACTTTGTGCCGGAACAAAGCACTGACTTTATTTTTTGCACCATTGGAGAAGAATGGGGCTTTATAGGAAGTTTTGTTGTGATTTCTTTATTCATGGGACTTCTATTGCGCATCTTGTTTCTTTGTTCACGACAACGTTCTGCTTTTGCCAGAATTTATGGGTACGGTGCGGCCTCGATTTTCTTTTTTCATTTCATGATTAACATTGGAATGACCATTGGTTTGGCTCCAGTTATTGGAATTCCTCTGCCATTTTTTAGCTATGGCGGATCTTCTCTTTGGGCATTCACAATTCTACTATTCGTGTTTATAAAAATGGACGCAGATCGATTGGAAGTGCTCTAAAGCTAATTGATTATAGGCCGTTAAGCTTATAGTTTCTTCAAGTTTACTTCTATTAAACTATCAATTGCAGTTGGCAATTGTTCTCCAAAACCTACTTGAGAAAAAATTACTGTCTCGTTTTCATCCAATAGATATAATGTTGGATATGCCAAGACTTTAAATTTTTCCATGTTAACTCTTTCTGTGAAAAGAATTGGATAAGCAAATTCGTTATTCTCTAAAAAGTTAGGGAAACGTTTTAAGCTTTTTTTATTATTGTCAAAAGGGTTTACGCCGACTACAGCTAATCCTTTGTCCGAGTATTTTTGGTGTAACTTATTTAAATGTGGAATTGCCGTTATACAAGGGGCGCAATCCATATACCAAAAATCAATCAAGGTTACTTTGCCTTTTAGCTCTTTTAATGCGGTTGAATCCATGTTAGGAAAAATTACTCCCTTTAACTGAGGAAATTCTGTTCCGTTTACCAAGGGAGCTCTCTCTTTTGCTGTCATTTCTTTGTGGTCTTCTATTTCATAGGTGTCTAAAAGTTTGTTGAATCTATCTTTTAATTCCTCCTTTGTAACAGAATCAAAAGTTGCATTGCTAAGATCCCATCGATTATATTGACTTTCGCTTTGGAGGCTAGATGTATATGTCATTTTTTGAATCGTA
>TARA_B110000503_G_scaffold44599_1_pt1 | contig 15868 bp, 20 predicted proteins | sample TARA_B110000503 | Tara Oceans TARA_B110000503 (sample SAMEA4397472) | marine metagenome | biome: Polar Biome; feature: [SRF] surface water layer (ENVO:00010504); material: water (ENVO:00002006), including particulate matter (ENVO:01000060) such as... | depth 5 m | reverse complement strand
AAGCCTTCTACAGTATTTACTCTAGGTACTCTAAACATATCAACTTCGGGGTTTGCTTCTAATAATGATGGTAGATTTTCTATAAGATATTCATTTGGTATCTCATCCGCATCTATATTAAAGATATAATCCCCTTTACAAGATCTAGTTAACATATTTTTCCAATCTGCAAAGTGATTATTAAAAGGTTGTTCTAAAAGAGTAATATAATCATTATAACTTAATTTATGTAAGTACCCTAATAGTTCGGATGTTGGGCCATTTTTAGTCATATCAACTAAAACTACTACTTCATCAACAACCCTTTTATTTTCTATAATAAACTTCAGAAGGTTTTGAATTTCAACAAATTCATCACAAACTGTTATGGCATATGAAATTTTCATAAACTTTTATTTATTAAACACCCCAATAAAATCAAGAGCCTCAATATAATCTCCTTCTTCAAATTCATTAATAGTTTCCATATCCATCCTCCACTCATAAAACTCGCCTTTTTTATTTGGGATTGGATATTTTTCTTTTTCCTCATCTTTTACAGGTACTGCTAATACGGCTGCCCATTTCCAATTATTTCCATTTTTACCATTAGCAAATATCATACCCTTAGTAGGCACATTTACAGTTGAAGGCATCCAAATTTTCCCCTTTTCATCTTCCCCCATTAACTCTTTATAGAGGTTTGGAAGTAATTCCATTTGTTCTTCAAAAAATTGAGAACCTTCAGTTAATAGGCTATTAGTTATAAAACCACACCCATAACATTGGTAGTTTTTAATTTCAGAACTAATTTCTTGAACGTAGCAAGCATCTGAGCCACATCTATCGCATGTTGTTAGGTCATCCATATTTTATACTTTACTAAGTTTAGGTAAATTTAATTTTGGTAATTCACGTTTGGGTAAATTTAATTCTATTTTTGTTGGGATGTCAACACGCTTATCTAAAATATCAATTAATTGAGTTTTCATACTTCTAAAACTAAAGGTTTTTCGTAACCTACTGCCTTGGGATTTACTCTTAACATGCCAGCTTTTATAATCTTTCTTGATATCTACCAGAGCGTTACCCAACTGGCCATGGTCAACTGAAAACCATTTTGAACCTTCAATCAGCATATCTTTTTGTTGTGCTGATGGGTGTATTTCGGTTAGTGTACCTCCTAACATAGCTGTTAAGTTTGGATTAAGAAAATCAACGTGGCCTGACCATCCTGAAGTTATAATAGGTTTGCCTGTTAAAGCAAATTCTAATAAAGGACGACCAAATCCTTCACCTTTGGTTGCGGATACCATTGATTTTACTTTTGAATGGTTATAAAGTTCATTCATTTCAGAATCTGATAGATCCCCATGAATTAAATAGATATTGGGGGTTATTTTAGCATTTAATGACTTTCTAATAGCATAAATTCTTCTCATTACCTCTCTTCGATCCATATGAGATCCTTTCCCACAACTTACTTTAAGAATTAAAGCAGGGGCATTTGATTTGTTTTTAAATACTTCATAAAAAGCTTTTATCAGCAAACCAACATTTTTTCTATCCTCTCCCATTTCTCCCTGTAGCCAGTGACCCACAAATAGATATGCAAATTTTTCGGGGATCGATTCTATATGGTTATGTAGTTTTTTATTAGTAAATTCTTTTATAGGTTTATAAACATCTAGATTAGCTCCTTCTATTAATACTTCTACAGGGGTTGTTAGTTTTAATTCTTGTTCTTGTTTGGTTTGATTGTTTTGAACTTTAAAGCCTGTATTTTCAAATACATTTTTTGAGTGAGTTGATGATGTTAGTATCAAATCCATTCTATTACAACCTTCAATCCAAGGAGCAGCACATTGAGTAGTTTCAATCCCAGCTGTTAAACCAATATTATACTTACCTACTTTTTGAAATTCATTGGGTACTGTAACTTGACACCAAATGTCGGGTTGCAAATGTAAATTAGAGACGATATATGATTTAAGGAATGACCATTCTTTAAAATCACTTAAAAAACCCTTTCTAGTATTTCCCCATCTTTGGGATAAAATTTTAACATCATACTTATCAGACTCAATAAGAGCTTTTACAAAATCTCTACTTCGTGCCCCATAACCTGAATAAGTATCAATAGGGCAGCTTATATAAAATGTATTTTTCATTAATAATTTAATTTATGTTTTAAAACTCTTGTTTTGAAATCTGTGTCTTTTAAGAATACGAACTTTTCTCGGGGGGACCAAGTAGTAAATAACTCTTCCATTCCATTAGTGAAGGATTGAGCCATTTTTTCTGCTGTAAAACCAGCTTCATCACTAAGGGCCCATTTTCTTCCTTTTTCACCTCTAGTTTTTCTATCTTCTTTACCCATAGAATAAAGTTCTGTTATCCGAGATGCAGCATCTTCAGCAGTACATCTATCATCCCAAATATAAGGGGTAACAGGTGAACCTACTAATGATAGGGCTTGTGGGTATACTGGAAGAGCCCAATCCCCATGTTTTGTATAAGTACCTTTATGGTTTGAAGGTATTTCTTTTGAATTAGTATACCATTCTCCATTACCATCTACAAATCTCATCTGATCCTGCATCCCCCCGGTTACATTAGCAATAAATGGGGTGCCTGTAAGTAAAGATTCGGTTAATGCTAACCCCCAACCTTCAGCTGATGAAAGTAATATCACACCATCAGCCATATTATATAGATAATTCATATATTGGTGAGGTAATTTTTGATTTGATATTATAATACTTTTTTCATCTTCTCCAAACAAATACTCTATTACTGCTGGAAGATCTGTACCGTGTTCACTTGAAGGTTCAGTATGAAGAATAAATAAACATTTTTCTTTTTCTTCTGGGGTGATTGAATCTGTAAATAATTTCCAGGCTACCAAAGCATCAGGAATTGATTTTCTTCTAATGTTTCTAGAGTTAAAAAGTAAAATAAAATCTCTTTGGGAATTGCTTGTAATATCATTTTTAAATTTAGAATATTCTTCATTAATTCCCTCAATAGGGAAAAACTTTTTATCATCTAAACCATGAGGGACATACTTAATAACTTTATCATTAGCTTTATCCCCTAAAACAATTTGATTAATCGCTACGGTTTGTTTTGAAATACCAAACAAAGCATCACATGACTCGTAAAATTCTTCATTGTATTGGGGGGCAGGTAGATCATCCCAAATGTTAAGATATGCAATTGGAATTTGACTTCTAATTTCTTCCTCCATTTGAAATAACCACATAAAATATCTAGGGTCAGTTATAAGAAGAATAGCATCTGGCTTTTCGAGTTGTATAATTTTCCTTAAAATTTCTTCATCCCCATAACCATCTACAGGGTATAATTTAACATATGAATCTTCTAACCCCCTCTCTTTATTGATATCATCAGATAAATCTAGAAGTTTACCCTTTTCAGGGTGTTGTATACTACCGGCTAGTTGCACCCAATTATAATGTCCTGAGGTGTTTGTGACTAATTCTCTACCTATTTGACCAACTCCAGAGTGAACACGAATGTCATCTGTTATTAATAGAATTTTTTTTCTATCACTTTGTTTAATATAACCTTCTTTCATTTTTAATATTTACTTATTAATTTCTAAGTTTGTTTGTGCATTAATTTGCTTTCTAAAATCTTCATCTGTAAGATACAAAAAGATAGCTCGGTCGGCAAGCTTTTGGAAACTAAATTTTCGTTTTACACATTCAATTTTAAAATCTTCAAATAAACCACTTTGGACTTTTACACTAGTTAGTGTCATTTCATTTTTAGTACTCATAATTTTTATTTTATATTATATCTATACATACATATATTTTTTTAGAAAGTTGCAGAACATAGGTGGGTTTTATGGAAAGGACACCATTTACAGTTATTATTTATTGTAGCTGGCATTTCTTTATCATTAAACCCCTCGCTAGTGAAACAATTATCTAGGAATGTTTTTAGTGAAGTTGTTGCTTTATTAACTGAGGTTTTTCCTGATGGTGGTCTAAACTGTTGAACACGTTTAATTACAAAGTCATCTGACTCCCATAACTTACGCTTAACAATAAAGAATTCAATTTCAATATTATCTAGGGGGATGTTATATTGTTCAGAAAAGAATTTTTTATATAAAACTAATTGATGTTGTTTGGATTTGTCTTTTTTAGCTTTACTATTCCAACCATTTGTAGAAGTCTTTATATCGATTATAACGAATTTATTTGTATCCTCATGATATAATACGACGTCTAAGTAACCCATGTATTTAACGCGTGGTAAACGTGGATTAGGCGCTATTACAATTGGTATCTCACATCCAACTAATGACCAACCCCTTTTTGAGAAATATTTCCCTCTATTTTTTCTTATATAAGAGATAATAGCAATACCATCATCATAAAACTCTCTAATTTGCTCAGGTGAACTAAAATGGATGTTTTTGTTTGTTTTATAGGCATCGGCATAACATTTTCTTAAACGTTCTTCAAAATCCTCTTCTAAATTTATTCGATCTGCTTCAGCACCACTTTTATTGTACATCACATCAAGATACATCTGAAGTGTTTCGTGCACTGCAGTACCGAATGTCATATGAATACTCTGTTCTCTAACCTTGTGACCATCCCTGTAATTCAATGCCCATTTTTTAGGACATTGAGTGTACATTGATAGTTGAGAGTATGAAATATTCTTCTCGAATGCGAAATTAACGGGTTCGGGAGGGTTATTTTGTATTTCTCTTACGATTTGGGGTATTTTTTTCTTTTTAGCCAAAACTTATTTTTTCCACTGGTCACGCATTACTAACATAGCAATAATCCCGTAATTGGCAATATCAATAAAACTATCAATCATAGGTTCATCTTTAACGTAGTTTCTACCTTTACGTTTAAGCATGTTTTTTAGGCGGTTTATCTTGTCATTACAACGCAACCAAATACCAGTCAATGATAGTTGTATATCATCACTATCCTCAAGGTTAGTACCTAAAGAAATATTACCCAAACCATAATCCATCATTTTTTGAGCAAATAATTCATATTGTTCTTTTTGAATATCTTGAAAAGATATTGCTAAAGAGGGGTATGTTTTTTCCAAATCTCTAATTGATTTAGGGGTGTCGTTAACATCTCCTAAATTGGATTTGTCAAAATATTTTGTAACTGAATCACTCATAACTTTTTATTTATTTACCCAATATACGAACAATATTTGGCGTTTCCAAATTTATACTATTTGTTTTTTAATTAAATATTTTTCAATTGCTTCTAATCGGTCGTCAGCATCAGCTAACATTGAAACTGCTTCTTCAGCATTTTTATAAAAATCCCCAGTTGAATGGTCACCAATACCTACTGGGTGGTTTTCTAGTAATTCTAATGTAAGGAGTGCTTTTGATTTGTCAGCAATGGCTGAGGTTTTAAGCATATCTACTAATTTACTCATAATTTCGCTTCTTTAATTAATTTATTAACTTCTTTATCTTCTACCCCCATCCTAAAGAGGATATCCCGGCATCCTTCTTTTCTAAGGATATCAACATAATGATCTGCTTCTCCAAGCCCACAATCGAGGTATTCAGCTATATATTCAGCTAATTCTTTGTAATTTTTTTTCTTTTCGTTTTTTATGTATTTAAGCCAAAGTTTCTTTTTTGGTATCATTTCTCGGTAAATGGTATAAATTTGTTGTTTATTTTGTGGACTGATCTTTTGGACATAGTTCACAATATCAATGTAATCTATATTCATCGATACGTATCTATGTATCATGTAAGAGTTCCATTTATCCCACGAAGCTTCCGAGAAAGAGTTAGGATGAGATTTTTTTACTGTAATCTCATCTAACCATCCAAAAATATTAGAAACTTCTACCTTACCCATCAATCATGTGGTCTTCATAATCTTTTCTTAATTCAGCTGGTACTGTATCTTTTAGTAATTTTCCTGAGATAGGGTCATAAAATACAGGAATAGGCATTACAGCATCCTCATCAGCCCCTACTACAAATTTAGAAACTCTACGTAAAATTACTCCTTGTTGGAATACTACATTTCCTTCTTTAGTTTCTACTACTGTAGTGTTTTTTAAATCTATGTTAAGATTCATTTGTTTTGCTTGATCACTCATTTTTTATTTATTTTTATTAGTTATTTTAATTCAATTAATTTAGCAATTAAAGCTAAACAATTTATTTCTTTATCAATACGGAAGTTAGCTTGGTATGAATATTCATTGATATAAACTGCAACCATACCCTCGTTTCCAGGGGCAAATTCAGAAGAATTATCAAAGAGGTAACGATAAAGTTCTTCAAAATCTTTAACATTTGCATTAGCGATAATTTGTCTAATTTCTTTCCAATTGGGTTTTGCATTAGATAATGATTTAAGAACTTGATTCATGTAATTAGATGATACAAGTATTGATTTATCAATTATAAGTTTATTATTCTGAGTGGAGAGTTGAATAGTATTAAGGCATTTTCGCAAATCTGGATAGAATTGATTTACAATAATTTTAATATCATCCAACTCAAACTCAGTATTTTCCTCACCTAAAATCCAAGCAATGTGTTTAGCAACATCTACTTTTGATGGGGGGACTATTTTTAATACTTGACAACGTGATTGTAGAGGATCTATAATACGTTCAACATAATTACAGGTCATTATAAACCTAGTCATTCGTGAAAATGTTTCAATAACATTACGGAGTGAAGCTTGAGCCTGAATAGTAAGGAAATCCGCTTCATCTAAAATAACAACTTTAATGGATTTAAAACTAGCTGTACTGGCAAACCCTGATACTTTATCTCTAATGGTTTCAATGCCTCTCTCATCACTCGCGTTAATGTAGAGGTAATCACAATCCAGGTTTTTAACAATAAGTTTAGCTAATGTAGTTTTCCCAGTTCCAGCTGGACCATAAAATATTAGGTTTTGAATATCATTTTGACTAAGATATTGGCTAATAGTCTTTTTGATATGCTCATTACCTACATAATTTTCCAGTTTAACAGGTCTAAACTTTTCAACTAATAATGTATGTTCTTTATTTTCCATAACGTAAATATACGAAACCTTTTATTAATAACCAAATTAAATTCCTTGCCTAAATTCTCCATATAATGAATACATTTTAGGTTCTTCTTTTTTAACCTCGTATTCATGTTCTTGTATAGCATAAAGCTTACTATCTAATGGATCTAATCTATAAGCACCTTTAAAGCCGGTTTGGTGAAAAAATGCTTCTAAAGCATCTGTGAGCGTTTTAAATACTTCTTTTTTAGGATCACCAACTAGAGCCCACCTGTCTCCAGGTACGACTCTAGTTGCGATCAACTCATTATGTTCTACTCTTTCTTTACTCATAATTAATACATTGCATCTGGTGTGGGAGCATCTTGTTTAGGATGGTCAACTACAACACATTCTGTAAGTAAAATGGTTCCTGCTACTGATGCTGCATTTTCTAATGCTGTTTTTGTTACTTTAGTTGGATCTAAAATACCTGCTTCTTTCATATTTACAACTTCTCCACTTTTAAGATTATAACCAGTCCAAACATCATCATTTGCATCTACTAGTTGATGTTTGCCAATCATTTGGGCTTCAAGTGATGTATAACCGGCGTTTAGGAGGATTTGTTCAAATGGTTTACCACAGGCCTCATATACAATTTGAGAACCTATACCATTATTAGTAATAGCTTCACGAGCATACAATAATGCAGCACCCCCACCTGGAACAATACCAGCTTCTAATGCTGCTTTGGTAGCATGTAAAGCATCATCTACTCTATCCTTTTTCTCCCTCATTTCCACTTCAGTCATTCCACCTACATGGATAATAGAAACACCACCTACCATCTTAGCAAGTCTATTTTGTAGTTGTTCTGTTACAAAAGGAGTATCTGATTTTTCAATTTGGGTTTGTAACTCACTAACTCTTTGATTAATCAAGGCTTCATCACCTTTACCATCAACAATTGTTGTTTCTTCTTTAGTAATTGTAATTGTTCTAGCTTCCCCGAACCAATCATAAGAGAATTTATCAAGCTTCATCCCCTTATCCTTATCAAATACAGTACCTCCTGTTAAAGTTGCAATGTCTTCAAGAATTAATTTTCTTCTATCTCCAAAATCTGGGGCTTTAACGGCTGCTACTTTTAAAATGCCTCGGGCTTTATTAACAATTAAAGTAGCAAGTGCTTCACTGTCAATATCTTCAGCAATAATTAATAATGATTTATTCGTTTGAGAAACACTTTCTAAAATTGGAAGTAATTCTTTGATAGTTGTAAATTTGTGATCCGCTATTAAAATATATGGATCCTCTAAAACACAACTCATACTATTGTTGTCAGTAACAAAGAAGTGAGATTTATAACCTCTATTAAATTGCATACCTTCTACTGTTTCAAGATAAGTTTCACCTGATTTAGATTCTTCAATATGAACAACTCCATCACGTCCCACTTTTTCAATAGCAGTAGCAATTAATTTACCAACTTCAACATCATTATTAGCTGAGATAGTAGCAATTTGTTCTAATTGTTCTTCACTTGTGATTTCTTGTGAAATAGTTTCTCTAATATAGGTTACTACTTCTTTTACAGCAACATCAATCCCTCTTTTAATTTCTACGGCATTTTCACCATTATTAAGGTGTTTTAATCCAGCTTTAACTAATTCTCGAGCTAATAAGGTAGAAGTTGTTGTACCATCCCCAGCTTTTTCAGCTGTTTGTAATGCTGCTTCTTTAACCATTTGAACTCCTAGGTTCTGGGTTAAATTCTCAACCATAATATGTTTAGCTACAGTAACTCCATCTTTAGTATGGATTGGTTTACCTGTTCTATCAGTTCCAGCTAAATCAATTAATACATTTCTTCCATTTGGTCCTAAAGTACACACAACAGCATCGGCTAGTGTATTAATACCTTTCATTAATTCTTCTCGGGCTTCAGGGCCAAATTTTACTATTTTTTTCATATCTACGGGCATACTTTTATTGGTTAATTTTTGCTAAAATTTGATTTTCAGGTCCTACAAAATATTCTTCACCATCATATGGTAGTTTTGTAAACCCTTGAGTAGGTAAGACTACTACATCCCCCACCTTACTAATTGTTGGGATAAAGGTTCCCATTAAGGTGCTTTGACCTGGTCCAACAGATACAACTTCCCCCGTTTGGTTTTTCTCACTTCCCATATCGGGGACGATAATTGAGCCGTATGATGTTTCCTCAGTTTCTAGAGGTTTGACAATAACGGCATTAAATAATGCTTCTAATTTCATAATCCTTTGTAGTTTTGTAATTTTCTTAATTCGGTTAATAATTCTTCCCATCTTTCTACATACTCCCTAATACTAGAGTAATGATCTTTTTCATTGTCCAGTTTTTCTTTTGCTACTTTTTGTAAAGCGGCACCAAACGAACTATAGTGTCCTTGGGGTTTTTCATAAACTGTTCCTTTTACTCCTTTCTTTAGAACATCTCCAGCTCTAGTTTTTTTCGGAGCAACAGACTCATACACAGTGTAACAGTGAGCATCTTTCCCTATAAAATAAGGTTCTAAAAGTGGGTCTTTAATTGTTGTTGACATATAACTTTATTTATTTATTTGACGTCAATATACGAAAAATATTGCGTTAGGACACGCTATTTTAATGAAACCTTTACTTAATTTTAATTGACTTTGGTTTTTTAGATTCCGCAATTGGAATAAATAAATGAAGTAAACCATCCTTCATTTCTGCTTCTAGCTGTTCAAGTTCGAACTTAGCTGCTACTTTATAACCTAAGTTAAAAGATCTTTTGGATAATCCTTTATAGATATAACCTGCATAATCTTCTTGACTTAAATCATCATTTGGTTTATCATAGATAATTTTTAAAAGATCACCATCAACTTCAAGTTGGATGTCTTTTTTAGTTAGACCAGTACAAGCAACTTCAAAGTGAAGTCCTTCATCGTCATAATAAATATCTATGGGGTGGGGTTGTTTGTTTTCAAACGTTGTTGGTTGAAAAACGCCGTCTGCCTTGAATAGGTTACGGAATAATAAATCGAACGGTGTACGCTCATTGAATAATGTACTCATATCATTTGTTTATTTATGGGACCTAAGTTCCCGGTTAATTTAATTGAATTATAACTGCGCGTCCTAACTGTGCAATATTAAATTCGAATATACGTATGTTAAAAACTAGTTTCTGCACGCCTTACCATAAAATATTCACTAGAAATTCCATCCTTAGAAAATTCAAATTTTAATAACCCCATAGAACTAAGGAGTAATTTACCCCCATCCATATCTTTATTTGATTGGAGAATGGTTTTAAAAACATCTGAATTGTAAGGTATTTGAAGGTTTAATTCATCTACTCTTCCTGGGATTTGATATGTAATTTTATTATTATGGCCTGCTTCATCACCAAATACAAATTCAACAACCTTTTCATTATCTAAGTTTTCGGTTGTTGTAATTATCATATTATCTATTAAAGATAATGCACTTTTTGCTTTTATAAGATTTGTAACATCCTCAGAAGTTAAATCTAATTCTACTACCCAATCCTGAATATTTACAGTACCTACTTTATTAATAAGTAATGGATCAGATAAAGCATAAGTCAAATTAAAATTTAAATCAGAGATTTTTAATTTAGTATAAATTGCATTATTTTTTTCTAATTCAAGAAGTAAATCTCCATTACATATAGATATTAAATTTTGTAATTTTTTAGTATCATAGATAGCTAAACTACCATCTTCCATTGAAAAATTATCACATACAACATTACCAATAACATCTTTGGTAGGTGTCATGAAGTCAATACTTACTTTCTTGTCTTTAATAACCCATTTTACGGATTCATTCAATCCTAAATAGTACTTATCAATTATACTCTGGAGTTGTAATTTATTTATCATTTTTTAGTGTATACGTTATTATTAATTACTAATATGTCTACTATATTATTATCCAAATGTACGAAAGCTTCTTTGGGGTGACAAACTATAGGTTCACCATGCACATTAAAACTTGTATTTAGTAATACTGGAATTTTGGTATTAGTGTAGAATTTATTAATTAAATTATAAAATTTAGGATTACTTTTTTCTGTTACTATTTGTATGCGAGCTGTTTTATCTACAGGGTGTACTACAGCAGGAATCTTATTATACCATTCCTCTTTTGTATCATAAAGCATAGTCATAAACTCAGCTGTATATTTTGATTTTTTAATATCAAACACACCATCTGCGTACTTATCTATTACTACAGGAGCAAAAGGCATTTGATCATTTCTCTGTAGTCTATCATTAATTTTTTTATAAGTTCCAGGAATACTGGGATCTGCTATAATACTTCTATTACATAAAGCTCTAGGACCATGTTCATATCTCCCTTGAAACCACCCCACGATGCTTCCGTTTTTTAAATCTTGTACTAGTTTATCTTCATTAAGTGGGTGTTTTTTAAATTTATTTAAATCATACTCAAAGTCACAATCATCATAAGATGTACCTAGAAACACATTATCTAATTTAAAAGGTTTAAATTCAGGATGAAATTTTTTATGTACAGTTAAAGCACAACCCAAAGGAAGGCCTTCATCCCCCATAGGAGGAGCTATAAAAACCTCATCAACCCACTCTAACTCATTAATTTTTTTATTTAGTTTAACATTTGCAAATACACCCCCAGCTAAAGCTAATTTTTTAATATTAGGGTAAAGAGAATGTATATTGTTAAATAATTTTAGTATTTTTTCTTCGAAAACTAATTGACCATTAAATGCTATATCATTCTTAATTTCGCTAAAATGTCTACTTCCGTTCCATTTAAACCATAATGAATAAAAAGTTTGATAAATGCCCCCCCCTACAGTTTCATGGATATCAGCATCAGTATTCATGTTTTTTATCTGGATAGTTTTATTAAAAATATCGTAAATTTCTTTGCTAAATCCTCCATGAGATGACATCCCTACTACTTTACCCTCATCTTTTAAACGTTTGAACCCTAAGAATTCTGTAAGCATTGAATAATAATGCCCCAAGGATTTTTTATTGATTTCATTTTCACCTATAGGGGTTAAATTACCTTCACTTCCGATATAAAAACGTGCATTATATAATTCACCACTAGCATCTATCGAAATTACTAAAGTATCTTCTTCAAAACCACTACAATAATAAGCTAGATTACAATGAGCTTCGTGGTGGTTAACTTTAATATATTTTTCTTTAGGTAAAGGACCTAAACCTACCCCATGCCATACTTCTAAAAAATCTTTATAAGATTCAAATGATGTAACATAGTCAAGATTTAACCAATCCCAATCTTTTATATACCATGCATTTTGTCCAGATAAATAAGGATATCTAAAGACATTAGCATAAAAATCTTTATATGTTCTAATTCTAGTGTGTCTTTCTTCCTCTAGAGCTAAAATAGGTTTTCCATCTTTTATATAGGCTAGTCCACAACTATGAGAACCCCCGGCCATTCCTAAAATCTTCATCATAAATTAAAAAATATTTCTTTATAAGGGTTTAAACTCAAAGTCCACCCTAAATCATTATAAAAACCCTCCAACTTGTTTAAAAGTATAGATTCAAATATTTTCTTTCTATCAGAATATTGTTCTATGAATTCTTCTATTTTTGGTGGTAAGTCAAAATCTAAAAAAGCTATTGCATCTACCTGGTATGGATTAGATTTTAAATAAATCCACTTTATTTTATCACCTTGAGTAATTAATTTATGTTGTTTGCTTAAACCCCAAAACTTTAATAAATCGTTGTATCTAATAACAGCTCTAACAGCTGCTGGTGCCCCTTTGGCTACTACCGTAAACATTTCTCCAGCACGGGCCGCACGTTCAGTATACTTGTTAAGAGTTTTTACAGATGTAGGGTTACCTAATTCAGTGAGGGGAATTGAACCATCTAGAATCTGTTGTTTAAATTCTTTTACACGTGAATCTATTTCAGACTGTTTAGCTCCCTTTAAAACATCAACTAAAGCTTTATGGAAAAATTTCCCTAATACAGGGGGGAAATTTGCTTTTTTAAATTCAAGTCCTTTTACATCAAGTGTTTCTTTTTTAATACCTTCTTGCTTAGTAATCCATTGAGCATATCTTCGGGTTGCTCTAAAATAAGCAGCACGGATAACTGCTTCAGTCTTCATTTCTAATCTATGTACACCCTTTGCATTAAAGCAATTTGTGGCTAAATCACCATAAGAGTCAGTAATAATGTCTTGATATTTTAATGCTATTTCTTCTAATTTATCGTCTTTCTCTTCACTAGACATCTCCTCAAAATTAGAATAGAGATGTCTAAGTAAAGGTTCTGCATGAATATAAATAGAATCAGTATCAGAGTATGCTACATAATTAGTATCTTCAGGGTCACAAATCCACCAAGGAGTATCTTCTATATGCTTCATAGTTCTATATTATTTTTTATAACCTGGTTTATATGACGATTAGCTGTTAAGGCAGATTCTTGAATGATTCGTTGACCTGATAATGTAATTGCTTCACTTAAAATCACATTACCATACCTAAATGAGCCAAGTGCTGTAGCCCCATAGAGTGAATTTAGCAAAATCTTCATAGTATATTGTTTCATATGATAAGCAGCACCTAACTCCTTATCACCAGATTGATATGCTTTCTTCATTTCATTCTTATATAAAACACGTTCATCAAACCATTTTTTTAATATAGTAGATAATACTGATTCTCGATTAGTATTAAACATTACACCATTAGCTGATATGGATAAATCGTTTTGTTCAATCATAGAAACTAACCTACCTATATTAACTTTGGTTCTGTTTCTTTTAGCATTTTCAACAATTAACTCTTCAGCATAGTTTCTAGATTTTAAATCATTTAATCCTAAACGGTTATTTCTATCATCTGCATCTATAATTCTACCAACCATTGTTTCTTTACCAATATTGATAGTCATGATAATTGAAGGGTATAGAGATGTTAAATCCTCATCAAACACATAGTTATAGATACCGGCTTTAGGGCAAAATAAATAACCACCTGCATAGTTTTTCTTTGAAAGTGGGTTACGTTCTTTAGCAGGGGGAACTATTTTTTCACTTAATAAATAAGCTGAAATAGCACCGTCTTGTGTTTTTGTGTTGGCGTAAACTTCACTATAGTTATGCTTACCTTTATGAGATAGATTCTTAACAAGCGATAAATATTCTAATTTTTCATCTAATAATTTTAAGATTTCAACATCGACAAAGTTATACTGAATGAATTTATGTATATCGGATTCAAATAAAGTATCAAGATTACCTTCATATTCTATTTTGTTCATTCCAACATACTTTTCACCAATAGCATCTAGTTTAAATGATGGTTCATCGGCCCAACTAAACTTTTTATGTAAACGCATATAATCTAATGATTCAACACCTGCTATTTGGATGTATTGATCTTTATACCAAGGGGTTTCACGAACATAACCAATAGGGGATAAATAACGAGCTACATCTTCACCTAAAACATTACACATTCTATAATAAAGATAAGGAATATCAAAATAATCACTATTCCACCCCACTATAATATCAGGATCCATTTCCCTAAATTTTTCCAGGAATTTCATCAATAGTTCATCTTCAGTAGCACAAGGTATAATTTCCTTGTTTCTAGCCTTAGTTCTACTAAGTTGTGATTTTTTATCTAAAATCAATATCCCCCATTCATCAACCTGTTTATCATACCAAGCTATTGATGTAACTTTTTTAGGTGCTGATTTAATATATTCTTCAGTAAGAGCATCTCCCCACTCAGTCTCAATATCAAAAAATATTTCGCGGTGAGTTGTAGAAGGTACATCATTGATTCCATATTTTTCAACTAGGAATTTTTGGTGAGCAGGCATATCGTGAAAATGGAGTTTTGAGTTTTCGGGTTTCCAATTAGAAACTTTATGGAGAGATTCTCCATTTAACCCTATATGAGTTGATTGAGAATCCCCACACTCCACATAAGCTTGATTTGTCCATTCTACTTTCTGATAGCCTTCATTATCTGTCCATAAATGGATAAGGTAATTGTTTCCTCCTTTTCGTTGTGCAAATACTTTTTTATACATCTATAACCTATTTTGACATAATATAATAAAGGCCTAACTTATTTCCAAGTTAAGCCTTACTATTTAGATTATTAATTACTTTAATAGTGTATTTGCAATTTCCTGCTCTGTAAAGAATTGAGATAGGTTTGGTTTAAAATAATTGATTGATTTCATTACTTTATTATCTGAAGAACGATACACAACATATTTACCATTTCCATCATTTAAATGATGGCATGGTTCACCTTGTTGTTCAGAACGTAACTTAACTGTTTCTTGTGCTTCTTCTAATGTCTGGCATATTTTAGACATATTAGAAGCTTGAACTTCAGCATAACCATCTAACATTTTATCCTTTAAACCAAATACTAAAGCCCCATTTCCTAAACCTACATAAGTGATGTCAAGTAAGGCATCAAATATCTCAATAATGTTTTTTTCTTTAACTGCTACTTTTAATTCATCTAACTCTTCTTGAATAAAATCAATTACAAACTGAGCATCTTTTGGATTTATTGTTGGGGTGGTTCTGTTTTGATAACCTTTCCCCATAACTTTATTAAATTCTTCTACTTCGTTTACAAACGGTACATTACTTTTTTTCATAACTTTACTATTTTTTAATTATTATATTTGATGACCTCCATTATTAATTTTTAAACTATCAAAAAATTCACTTCTTGCTTGGTTACCATTTTCCATAAAAACACCTGATGCTTTTGTAGTAATCATTGATGC